>Ga0265336_10000020_pt1 | contig 213480 bp, 232 predicted proteins | sample 42119metaG_FD_193583 | JGI IMG/M metagenome (GOLD analysis project Ga0265336, IMG submission 193583) | Rhizosphere microbial communities from Carex aquatilis grown in University of Washington, Seatle, WA, United States - 4-21-19 metaG | ecosystem: Host-associated > Plants > Roots >... | reverse complement strand
AACGGCCATTTCCAGAGTGCTAATCAGGCTGCGGCCATCAAGTGCGATCTTGCGGTTGTGTTTAACCGCGGCGTTAACAACCATTTGGATGCGGTTAACATTGGTTGAGAACATAGCTACAAAAATGCGCCCCTCCGCGCCTTCCATAAGGTCTACAAAAGTTTGCTCCAGTGTGCTTTCGCTAGGCGTGCGCCCAGGGCGATCACTGCTGGTAGATTCGCTCATTAGCAGCAGGACGCCTTCACGGCTCAGCTCCTTAAAACGCTCAACATTGGTGCGTTCGTGATCCAACGGATTAGGGTCAAGACGAAAATCGCCAGTGTTAATCAGCCGGCCAATGGGCGTATCAACGACTATCGAGGTACTGCCCGGTATAGAATGTGTAACGCGCACCAGCTCAACAAAGAACTCGCCGATCTTTAGGCGCTCGTGAGTATCCTCGTTCATGATGATGGTTTTAAGCTCAAAACCATCAGGCATCGGCAGGCCGAAATTCTCAAAAATCTCTTCTACACGGCCGATGGTAAAACGGCTGCCGTAAACTGGCACGCCCGGATATTTAGGCAAGATATGCGGCATACCCCCCATGTGGTCAAGGTGACCGTGGGTTATGACAAAGGCTTTGAGTTTGCCTTTAATTTGATCAAGATACGTGGTGTCAGAAATGCCGTAGTTGATGCCCGGCAGGTCTACACCAAGGTCGTTGCCGCAGTCAATGACGATGGCGTCATTTTTGTATTCAATGACCATCATATTCTTGGCGCCGCCCTCGCTAAAGCCGCCCAGGCCTATGATGCGCAGGCTAGGTGAATCGTCGATAAGGTTGGCTCGGCGCGGCTTTTCAACGGCCGTGCCTGAAGCGTCACGGTACTGATTAGCAATTCGGTTGGCGTCGGATACCGAGCGTTTTTGGGCGCGCAAAGCCGCGCCGCGGCTGACGTTGCGGCCGGTGGCTGTCACTACATTGTTCTTAGGCCTAGGCTTCTGTGGTTGTTTAGGTTGGTTAGTATTTTTTGGACTCATATTTTCTTTTCCTTTCTTGGTTTAGAGTTGTTTGATGAGCTTCGTTTGAATTAAATTGCCGCTAAAATTCGCGGAATCTTATTAAAATCGTCAATTAATGTCTGGCGCATCGCACCGTTATAAAGCGCAGCCGCCGGATGGAACAAAGGCAAGTAAACTTGTCCGTTTAGGCGCTTGGCTTGTCCGTGGCAGTCGCTGATCCGAAGCCCGGGCAGCAGGCTATCCATACTGTGCCGTCCGAGCGTAATAACTAGCTTCGGCTTAATCACCGCCAGCTGGGCGCGCAGATAGGGCAAAAAGGCGGCTTTTTCGTCAGGCAACGGGTCGCGGTTATCTGGCGGACGGTATTTAACAATGTTGGTAATGTAAACATCGCTGCGCTCCATACCGATTCCCTCTAGCATCTCGTTTAAAAACTTACCGGCGGCACCGACAAACGGCAGGCCTTGGATATCTTCATTCTTGCCTGGCGCCTCGCCAATAAACACTAGTTCGGCGCCGGGGTTGCCATCGCCAAAAACTAGCTGCGTGGCGCCTTTGGCTAGGTCCGGACAAATTTTATCCTTCAAAATATCCTCTTTTATCTTGTCGAGTTCGGTTTGTTTACTCATATTCTTATCGGTCGGCGGCGGCGCTTCGGGCAGCTATGGCTCGGTTGATGGCCCATCCAGCGGAACAAACCGCTAGGAAATACTCCAAAACATTATTTGATGACATGGCCATAAAAATGAACAAATAGGTAACTCCAAGCAACGCAACCATTAGGATTAAGTTGACCCACCATTTATGGACCAGTAGTTCGCCCTGGTTGCGCCTTCTAACCCTTCGCGCCACTCTTTTTCCTTTCACCCCTTCTGATTATGACTATGCTAATTGCGACCAATCCCAGCCCAAAAATAGTCCAGTACATTTCAAAGCCGCTACCAATTATCACGCCTAAGCCTAGACCAAGGAGGTAGCGAGCATTTTCTCGAGCGGTGTAATTGGTGTACAGGTTATATCTCATCTATTTATTATTGTTAAGTTCTCGGGCCGCGGCTTTCATGCTTAGCTGCAGTCGGCCGCGATCGTCAATCGCTACTAATTTAACGGTGACTTTGTCGCCTTCTTTTAAGACATCGCTGGGTTTTTCGACCCGCTCTTCCCTGATTTCGGATACGTGCACCAAGCCATCTTTGCCTGGCATAATTTGGACAAAGGCGCCAAAATCCATGACATTTACGACTGGTACATCCTTGTAGATTTTGCCGACTTCCGGCTCAGCCGTCAGGCTGCGAATGTACTGGATAGCCGCCTCAATGCTCTTTTGATCCGGGCTGGCAATCATAACTGTACCGTCGTCTTTAATGTCAATCTCGGCGCCGGTTTCGGCGATGATCTTATTGATTGTCTCCCCGCCCTTACCAATGACCTCGCGAATTTTCTCGGGGTTGATAGTAATGGCTTCGACGCGTGGCGCGTACGGGCTCATCTCGCTCCTTGGCTTATCGATAACCTCTAACATGTGGTCCAGAATTGCAGCTCGGCCAGTTTTACCTTGGTCCAAAGCCTCTTTCAGTGTTTCTACCGGCAGACCGTGGACTTTCATATCCATCTGCAGGGCCGTAATGCCTTTGGCGGTTCCGGCAACCTTGAAATCCATATCGCCAGCAAAGTCTTCGGCGTCGGCAATATCGGTCAATATGACGGATTTCTTGCCATCGGTCATCAGTCCCATAGCGATGCCGCTGACTGGTGCCTTCAAAGGCACACCAGCATCCATTAGCGCCATGCAGCTGCTGCAAGTGGCTGCCATGCTAGTACTGCCGTTCTGGCTCATGATTTCGGTGACTGAGCGCATAGTGTACGGAAAGTCGACTTCGGCAGGTAGAACGGCGCTAAGAGCCCGCTCAGCCAAGTAGCCATGGCCGATTTCGCGGCGTCCAGGCGAACCTAAGCGGCGAACTTCGCCAACAGTGTAACCTGGCGCGTTATAGTGATGCAAAAAGCGGCGGTCGCCTTGGCGTTCCATGGTGTCAACCATCTGCGCGTAGCTTAGCGGCGCCAGAGTCACGACGTTCAAGGCTTGAGTTACGCCGCGCGTGAACAGGCTGGAGCCGTGCGCCCTAGGCAGTAAGCCGACCTCGGAAGACAATGGACGGATCTCGGTCAATTTACGGCCGTCGGGGCGAACATTTTCGTTCAAAATACCATCGCGAACATCTTTGTGTACGGCCATATCAAAGGCCTCATCATAGACTGGCTTGACTAGTTCAAAAACCTCGTCGCCAAGGCTCTGTCTGAAGTGCTCATGCATCTTGTGGCGCAGGTCCGACACTAGATCATTGCGTTCTGGGTAAGGCGCGCGCAGAGCCTTGCCCATTTTGCCCTCGGTCCAATCAGTAACGGCCTTTTGGACATCTTCGGCAGGCAGCGACAATTTGTATTCCTGAGTTGTTACACCAATTTTTTCTACTAGTTCGTTTTGCAGAGCAATCGCCGGTTGGATAGCTTTGTGCCCGTAGGCCAAAGCCTCGGCAATAAGCTCCTCGGAAACTTCGCGGGCACCGGCTTCAACCATCATTATGGCGTCCTTAGTTCCGGCCACGACTAGGTCGAGCTCGCCATTTTCTAACTGCTCGGCGCTGGCAAAAGCCTTGGGCTTGCCATCTACCACGCCAACGCGTACGCCAGCTACAGGGCCCTCAAATGGCACGCCGGTTAGCATAAAGGCGGCACTCATAGCGATCATGGCAATGGAGTCTGGGCGAAAATCTGGATCCAAACTTAGAACAGTAGCCACGCCCTGGACTTCGTGGCGGTAACCTTTAGGCCATAACGGTCGGATTGGACGGTCAATTAAGCGGCCAATCAGGATAGCTTCGTCGCTGGGCCGGCCTTCGCGCTTGATAAAGCGGCTGCCGCTAATCTTACCGGCGGCGTAGAACTTCTCTTCGTAATCAATGCTCAGCGGAAAATAGTCCATGCCAGTAACCGCTTCCGGGCTAACCATAGCAGTACCAAGTACTACCGTGTCCCCATATCGAGCTATAACTGACGCACTAGTCCTAAAGCCGACCCGGCCAACTTCTAAGCTAAGCTCCCGGCCGCAAAAGTCGGTGCTTACTTTAATAATTTTCTTCCCAAAGGGATTAATCGTTTCTGCCATTTCTAAATGGTCCTTCCTCGCTGTTTTTAAGGCCAGGGTGCAAATATATACGCCCTTGTGCTAACCCGGCTATATATCTGTAACTCTGCCCTTAAAACAGGTCTTATTTCTTAATGTGCACAAGCTTTATCGCTGCCCTTGTTGTAGCGATTGATAGTCTGGGCACGAACTAGCGTCTAATGCCAAGCTTTTTGATCAAGCTTAGGTATTCGTCGCCGTTTTTCTCAGCAACGTACTTAAGCAAGCGTTTGCGCTTGCCGACCAAAGATAACAGCGCACGGCGAGCGGCAAAGTCATGTTTGTGAGCCTTCATATGGTCAGTCAGCTCGGCAATCCGGGCTGTCATAATACCAGCCTGCACTGCAGGCGAACCACTGTCTTTATCGTGCTGGCGCAAATCTTTAGAGACCTCCGCCTTCTTCTCACTCGTTATCATTGTTACAAAGATTCTAGCAAATCAGGGGTGATTTGGCAATGCTTGATTTATTTTGGGAGCCCTAGCGGTCTCAAGTTCAGCCAGCGTCTGAGCACCGAAGATATGAAAGTCACCTACCGATACCCGCCGGAGATCCGAAAGATAGGCGCCGGTCCCAAGTTCTGCGCCAATATCTTCGGCCAGTGAGCGGATATAAGTACCGCTGCTTACAGAGGTGGAGAAGCTTACTTTAGGGTATTTATAGTCAACATCCTTAATCTTATAAATTGTCACCTGCCTAGGTTTAATAACAACCTGTTTGCCAGCTCGAGCGAGCTTGTAAGCCCGCTGGCCACCGACCTTGATGGCACTGAAAGCTGGCGGCGTCTGCCAGATTTGGCCTAAAAATTTATTCAAAACCGTTTTTACTTCTGCGCCCGATGGCCTATGTTCACTTTTTCTGCCTAACTCTCCCTCGCGATCACCCGTGGAGCTGATCGCCCCTAGTGTCAGCTCGGCCTGGTAGGTCTTATCCAGCTTGCTAAACTCGCTAGACCGCTTGGTATAGCCACCAATAACTAAGATCAAAAGTCCGGTCGCCATAGGGTCAAGCGTGCCGGTGTGGCCAACTTTAACCTTATGCCCTACCTGTTCTGTCAACAGCTTGCGGACAATAGACACGACTCTAAAACTAGAAATCCCGGCCGGTTTATCAACCAGCAAATATCCGTCCATTAATCAAAGTATAGGCTAAGCAGTATTGGTGATACTGGGATTTGAAGGAATAACTACGCCCTGCGTAGGTGTTAGAGGCGGCGGGAACGGCGGCGCGGTGGCAGCAACATCCACAGACGGACTGTTGGGCGCCCCTGTTGGCGGCGAAACAGCGGGATCGAATGGTGCAGCTGCTAGGGCGCTTTCTACTGCTGAGCGGGCTTTATCAACGCTTGGCGGAGCCACGGTTTTACCTTGGTTAGACGTCTCTTCGGTTTTTTTGGCCTGGCCAGGAGCCGTTGGCGAACCGCCTGAGCTTAACGGATCAACTGAGACACCGTTAAAAGGATCATCCCATTCCGGCTTGGCGTTGGCCGTGAAAGGCACGCCATCAGTGCTAGATTGCTCATCCGGGTTCAAGAACGTATGTGGGCTTACCTCTGTTCCGGCGGGCTTGGCGACGCTGCCGGGCGAAGGCACAATTAGATTTCCCTGCTCATCAATCAATATCTCGCCGTTGGCTACCACCGGAGGGGTGGCTGGTTGCTTAGATGGCGCGATTGGCGTTGCCTGAACTTTAGGTTGCGGCTTAGAGGCAGCTGGCGGCTGTTCGTGGGCTACGTTTAGGGTTCCATTATCTGGTATGGCTGCTGACGCAGCCATTTTAGACCCTGCTTTAGGCTTAACCGTCACGCTAGCGACGGGGGGCTCCAGTTTACTAACGATTAGCTGTTGGTTCGCGCCGGCGGCCATTAGCTGGGCGCTCATGGTCATCACCTTGGGGCTAGTTTTGGGGTTCGAGAAACGGGCGGTTTCAGCCACTATACCGGTCAAGAAAGCCGTAGCTGTTTGGTTATCAATCAGCCCCGTCCCAAAGGATTCGCTGATACTCACCAACATCTCGCACAGGCTGCTGGCTGCCGGGTCTTGCCAGTTGATTTGGCCGAGCTGAGGCGCCGCGCCCTGCCCCGCGTTCAGAGAAATAACCGTGGCATCATGCAAAATCTTTCCGTGAGCCGTGATGGCAGCGTCAATTTCCGTTTGCTTCTTGATACCAAGCGCCATAACAACTTCCACGTTAAAATCGCCTTGGCCAAAGACCAGATCGCTTTGGCTTAAGGATGTTTTGTAAGGTGTTATAAAGATCCTGACGAACTGATCTTCGACTTTGTAACGTAACTTGTCGGCCTTTTCTTTATCCAGGCTGATAATAAAATCTCGCAGGCTGTCAGTATTGGTCTCGATGGTTTTTTCGGGTTGCAAAAATTCCAAAGTCGATGGTACGTGTCCTGAAAATACCGCTGTGGCGTGTTTTTCCATGCGGTTCAAAAGCAGGGTCAAACCAATACAAGCCGCCAGTTGGTCGACCGTTGGGTTGGTACTGACGGTCACCAATATGTTATTGGCTTGGCGGATGCGTTCTGCTATCTGTTGTTTGGCTGCCGCGTCCATAATCTTAGATTATATTTTTTTATTTTGCTTACTTCTGTTGGCAGATTAACACAACAGATAAGCATAAGCAATAGTGTGCTGCGAAGCCCTACCCTTTACAAAGGTGTAGCTAATCTGTATATTAGTGACCTGATGCCAATTATTAAATCTGCTCGTAAACGAGTGAAGATAGCCGCTAAGGCTAGAGCTCGTAACGCCCAAACAAAGCGCACTATGCGCGAAGCTTTGAAAGCTTTTTCTAAAGCCGTTGCTGGAGGTAAAGCTGCCGAAATTAATGAAGCTCAGCGGCAAGCCATTAGCGCCATTGATACCTCTGTTAAAAAGGCTGTGATCCATACCAATAAAGCGGCCCGGATCAAGGCTCGCATGGCCGTTCAGGCAAAGGCCGCCGGCGCTAAGCCTACTAAAGTAGCTGCCAAGAAATCTGCCCCTGTCAAAAAACCGGCTGCGAAGAAACCGGCCGCCAAAAAAACGCCGGCTAAATCAAAGAAATAATCCTCTAAAGCGTAGTTATAAAGGTTTTTAGGGCTTCGTCTGGATCGATCGGCTTGCTTTTCGAGCCTAGATCGATCCTATAAGCCTCTTCGATCAGTTTCACTACGTTTGCTGGCCCTGCCTTAGCGGCTAAATGCTTCGCTTTTTCAATAGGAAATGCGCTGCCGCCGGTAGCTTTAGCGATCTGCTCAGACGACTTATCTCTCCCGAGGCTGGCCAGCGCCATCAGGTTTAGCTGCCAGGTTATCATCGCTAAGATTGCTTGGGGCTCAATCTTTTGGGCTCTTTGCTCCTCGTAAAGTTCTAGTGCTCTCTTAGTTTGCCCTTTGAAAGCTGCATCCAGCAGGTCGAAAACTCGGCTCTGCGGCGCTTTCTCGGTTAGCAAGTCTATATTTTCCCTGGAAATTGCCGGGTCATATGTCACTAGCTTAGTAAGTTCGCTGGCGAGTAGTTGTTGGTCTTCGCCAATGCGCTCGACTAGATAGTTAGCGTCCGCTAAGCTCAGCATTGCGTCTTGCTTTTTTGCCTCGCCTACTAGCCAATTGCCTAAATTCCGGGCGTCAACACTAGTGAATTCCTCTAGTTCCGTTTTGGACTTTAACACCTTAGAATAGACGCTTCGGCGGTCAATATTGGGTTCATATATTATAAGATCGCACTCATCTCCAACTGAACTAATAATTTGTTCAATATTCTCTGCTGCGGCCTTGTTCAGTGACAGGTCGCGGACTATAACTAGCTTGCGGCTGGCTAAAAACGGCAGGCTTTTTAGGCTATCAATTAGTCCTTCCGCTGTCGTTTCTTCCCCCTCAATCCGCTCTAAAGATAATTCACCAAACTTTTTTTTGAAATCATTCAATATTTGGTTGAGCCGCTGCTGCAAAGCGAACGAATTATTGCCGGCTAGGGTGATGATCATGCCTTTTTGCCCTCTTTTTGGCATCTGGGGCAGATGTGCGTTCCCCTGCCCGCTACCCTCGTCTTCTCGATAGTAGTACCGCAGCGGGGACATGGCTGACCTTCGCGTCTAAAGACCTGAGCAAAGGTGAGATAACTGCCCTTTTTACCCTTGGCATCCACATAATTTCTATCCGTACTGCCACCTTTGGCTATACTCAACTTCAGTATTTTGATTAGTGCATCGTGCAGCAGCACCAACTTAGATCTAGATACGCTGTTCACCAGTGTTGCTGGATGAATTTTGGCTGCCCACAGCGATTCATCGGCATAAATGTTGCCGATACCGGCTATAACCGTTTGGTCGAGCAGAACCGCCTTAATATTGCTCCCGGGCCGCTTTTTCAGGCGATCTACGAATAAATTCACCGTGAAGTCGTCTTCCAGAGGTTCCGGGCCAACTGTTTTGAAAAAATCGATCTCAGGAACTTCGACGCTAGGCAGCAGACGCATCCAGCCGAATTTTCGCTGGTCGTTAAAAAATAGCTTGCTGCCATCTGTAAAATCTAAGACTACACGAGTGGCTTTGGCTGGCAACTCGCCAACCAGATCGCCCGTCGGATGCCCGGCGCCAAACCGTTCTTTACCTATGAATACCAGCTGGCCAGTCATTTTCAGGTGGATTACCAGGCTATATTCGCTAGATAGCTCGATGATTAACACTTTAGCGCGACGGCGGACTTGCTTAATTTTGGCGCCTACTAAGAAGCGGGCAGTGTCAGCCGGGGCGTTTGGAAAGCTCTTGGGCCAATCGTGCCAAACATCTTTAACTACTTTGCCGGGCAACAGTTTAGCCAGCCCAATTCTAATCGTTTCAACCTCTGGCAACTCCGGCATACTAAAATTATAGCCTTCGCCAGCTATACTTATTGTTGTAGTTATGGATAGTTTGCAAGATATCTTAGGCAAAAAGCAATTTGAGGCGCCGGACGAGATGACGGCTCTAAGCGATTATATTAAACATAAGTATCAAAGCAGTTGCCGAATCAAAGTTGACGGCGAGGCCATAATTTTAAGCGTGTCCAGCTCTGCCCTGGCCGGCACGCTGCAAATGGAAAAACCGCTGATTTTGGAAAAGCTGCAAATTAAAAAACGTTTAGTTATTAGAATCGGCCGCTAAGAGCCTCTCTAGCTCGCCCTTCATTTGCGAAAAATTCATATACTGAATGGCTTTTAGACCAACGGCTGCTGCTCCGGCACAGTGGCTGGCACTATCGTCAATAAAGACTGCCTCGGCTGGCAAAACACCCAAACGCTTGGCGGCAAATTCGAATATCTCTTTTTGAGGCTTAACCATACCATGCCGATAGGAAAGTACCACGTCGTCAAATATTACCAAATCGGTTGGATCCAGAATTTGGCTAATATAGTCATCGCCCGCATTGGAAAGCATGCCAATTTTATATTTGGGTTTTAGATTTTCTGTTATATATGCCAGCAGCGGTGCGTTAGGCGCATTATTGCTCATGTTCTTTGTAACGATCGATAAATCCACGCTGGCTAGTTGCGCAAGTCCCTTTGCATACTCATCCTTCGTGAGAACTCCGGCGTCATGGCGGGTCACCAGCTGAACGGCCTGCTTTCTTTTCTGCGGATCATTCGGAAAGTAGGTATCACAGAAAAGTTTAAACCCTTCTGTAGAAAGCACCCCAAAAAAATCAAAAATTATGGCTTTAATCATGAAGCAGCTCCAATTTATTTTCTAAAACTAATTCTAGGAGTTCTTTGGCTTGGTCGCGAAAATCTATACCTTTGTTTTCAAGATCGCTGATGGCGTCCTTTTGCAGACCGAGTGTCCGCTGTATCAATACTGCCATTAGCTGCTCGGATTGGTGAGTTCTGGGTTCGGCCATGGCCAAAAAACTCGACAAAAAATATTTTGGGATGGCCCTAGTTTTGGCAAAACTATAAAGCCTGGTAAAACACCATGCCATATCGTAGTAGCGGGCGTGGCGAGAAGAAAAGTTCTCATAATCAATCAGGGTTATTTTATTATCCGGCCGCAAATATGCATGTTTGTAGGCACTCATGTCTCCGTGGGCAATTCCGGGCTCCAAATATTGCCCAAACCCTGCTGAGATTTCTTTAATGCGCTTAGAATTAGCTTCAGAAATTAGTTTGTCAGCCACATTTTCGTCGGCCCAGCGAGAAATGCTGAGCTCTAAATTTTCGTAATTGGACGAGCCTTTATAGCCAACCTCTTGCTTTACTTGTAAGCGATCAAGTCGGGCCAAAAGCTCTGCCAATTTATCCAGTCTTGGTTTGACCTCCTCCAGACTCATATCCTCTTTAGCTACTGGTGGATCATCTGTAAATTCTCTTATATAAAAATCTGCCCCGGAATCAAACACTGCCGGTACATGTAGGGCCAAGTCGGGCTGTTTTTGGGCTAGATCAGTAAAAAATTGCATCCCGAGTACGTCATTCTGCATCCTCTTGACCCGAGTTTCTGGCGCCGTAGGTTTTGCGGTCTTTTTTACGGCAGGTTTACCCTGCCAGTCTATCAACTCAACTAAAAAGTTCTCGTCGTCCTGCAAAACCTGGCTCGGCTCGTGTGTCATTAATAAATTCCTCTTCCTTTTAGTTTATTATGAACGGGTGAATAGAACTATTGTGGTCCCGCTCGAAAAAGCCGGGGAGATCGAGGCGGCGGGTGGCAAAGCAGCATCGCTGGCACGTCTGATAAGGGCTGGTTTTAGAGTTCCGCAAGGTTTTGTAATTACTACCGGCTCGGAAATGAAGATGAACTCGGGACTCGAGGCACAAATTTTGGACAAGTTTGACAAAATGGGTGTTGAGACAGTGGCCGTACGCTCCAGCGCCGTAGCTGAGGACGGTAAAAATGACGCCTGGGCGGGTCAATTCGATACGTTTTTGAATATAAAGCGGCCTGAACTTATCGAAACGATCAAGAAGTGCTGGGGCTCAACGGAATCTGAAAGAGCTAAAGCCTACGCCAAGAATAAAAGCATAAAAAGCGGTGCCGTGGCTGTGATTGTCCAAGAGATGGTACCAAGCGACGTTGCCGGCGTAGCGTTCTCTGTACACCCGGTAACCCAAAACAAAAGTCAGGCTGTAATAGAAGCCGTGCGGGGCTTAGGTGAAGGTCTGGTTTCCGGCAAAATAACGCCAGATACATATGTAGTCGCCAAAGACACATTTGGATTTATTGAAAGCAGTCTATCTGGAGATAAACCCATCTTGGGTGAATCAAAGCTTATAGATATTACCCAGCAGATCATAAAGATTGAGGCCCTTTATGGCTTCCCGGTTGATGTGGAGTGGGCTCTTGCCGATGGCCGGTCATATATCTTGCAGAGCCGGCCAATTACCACTTTGAGTTAAAATATCTTTATGACGGATAGGCGACAGGCAAAATTATACGAGACACAAAAGTCACTGACTGAGTGGCTGGAAGATATAAAGCATAAAGACGCGGAGACAATTCGGCTGGAAGATAATGAGAAGCGCGAACGCCTAAAGGTCTTAAAAGAGACCATCGGCCTGCCCTTTGACGAGCCAGTTAAGTTTGAGGCGCTGGATATCCAAAATAACACTCAAAAACTGAGGGCTTATATCAAAAAACATGGTAGCGAGCTATGCGCCCTAAGGTTGATACCCAAAAAGGCCAGTTTGCCTAAACTACGCATGCGCGGGCAAACCGTGGGCAATGTCTTGAAGTGGTTTTTTGAGCAAAAAATAGATGCCAAAAATTACCGTGCAGAATTTATACCGCATGCAGAAATTTCGCAGTGGTCGACCATTTTCATTGTTAACAAGCACGGAATCCAGGGCGAGATTATCCGCGGCGGACATTACCAATTAACTCAAGGCTTTTTTGATAATGGCCAGCCAATCGTTTTTTTCTTTGATTTTAAAAAATGGAGGCTTTCTGTAGACGATAAGGAGGCCAAGAGTCAGCTGGAAATAATTGCCAGCCATCTGTGCGTCAAGAATAATACCAAGCAAAAAATCATTAAGCAGAAACTCGGCGGCAAATTTGCTGGCGACTATTTGCTTGGTTATTTTGAAACTGCTTCCAGCCAAGAGTTTGGGCTTTGGTTCGTAGATTACAGCCAATCGCTTGGCAGAATGTACGAAGATGTAGTGCTAAAAACCCGCAACAAAAGTAGCGGGCTGGTTAGCGGTCAGGCTGGTAGCCCGGGCAAAGTCCGCGGGCCAGTTTGTATCGTCAATGCAGACAAGATCGGTGTTGATTTTCCAGACGGAGGCATCTTAGTCTGCAACGTTACTACGCCTGATTTCGTGCCTCTTATGCAAAAGGCCGCCGCCATTATCACCGATCAGGGTGGTATCTTATCTCACGCCGCGATCGTTGCTCGAGAACTTAAAATACCTTGCATTGTCGGCACTGGCGACGCTACGGCGGTACTAAAAAATGGCCAGATCGTAAGCGTTAACGCTGACCTTGGTATTGTTACTTAATTTCTGGGAAGCGCTTGGGGTCAGCGGCGTAGTATTTTGCCCATTTGTTGCTAGCCGGCAGAGTCACGGTGTCAATAAAATGGCCTTTTTTGAAACCGCCGTTGGTGCGGCGCTTTTCAGCTTGGCGTTTTTTTAAATCATTCTTGGACAGTTTGAGATGTTCGGTTAAGGAGTCAACTAGTTCCTGCAAATCGGCCAATTCGCCGACTGATAAATCGCTGTAGCGAAGCTCCGTCGCCTCCTCGATAATTTTTTTAAGTAGAGCCTTGGTGAGTTTATCGCCGGAAACAGTTTTATATTTAACGCCCCCACCCATATCAAAATGAGTCTGTACGATCCTGTCTCGCACCAATTTGTTAAGCCTGAAGGTTCGGGTTTTCATTACTCGGTCCCAAAAATCCGGGGATTCTTTTCAAGGATTTTCAGTAGTTGCTGGTAGTATTCATCTACCCTAGGATTTTTATCAATCTTACCGACTTTGATGCTCTGCATCTTCTCAAGCGTTATGCCGTGTTTTTTCCAAGCCTTGCCTTCATAAAGATAGTTGTTAATTATCGGCACCAGTTTATCGAGAGCAAAAACAAATTTAGCCTCTTCTGAAGACAGATTTTCATATTCATAAACCGATTTGTGAAGCGAGTTGAAAGCCGGCCATTGTTCCCTGAGTTTCCGTACAGCGATAGCTTCTTTTTGCCTTTGATCAGCTAGTGTTTTGACCGGTGCGAACGCTATGACATCGCCTGCATAAACTTCCACAATATCGTGCACCATGGCGAGGCAGACGGCACGGTATTTATCAAGTTTAAGTTCATCCCGATCGATGATAAACCATGCAATGAAAGCTAACTGGTAGCTATGTTCAGCATCGTTCTCTTGAGTTGTGCCGTCTAGAATCAAAGCTCGCCGAACATTTCGTATTTCATGAGTAAACTTTACAAAATCGATCAAATCATTGATATCGCTCAAAGCTCACCCCGGTTTTGACTTCTAAGCTTTTTGAGTAGTTTCAGCTCATACCCAACGAACACCCACTGATCATCTTTGCCAATCAGCTCACTCAGTTCATCAAAAGAACGCCACTCTATCTTTTCCACTTCGGCTTCTTCTAGTTTCAGTCGTGCGGTATCACCCGACCAATTTACTAAAAATATTTCCAAAAATTCTCGGTCAATTGCGCCAGTAACTTTATCATCATTGATATATTTGAACGCAATGGCGTGCCTGAACTTATTTTCTGGTAACAAGACACCTAGTTCTTCTTGCAATTCTTTTTGGGCACATCCAAGATATGTGTCCCCTGGCCCCAAATGCCCGCCAAAACAAGGCTCCCACATCCCAGGACATGTGTCTTTAAATTGGGAGCGTTTCTGGCACAGTACTGTGTCCCCGTCAATCACCCATACATCTATACTTCTGTGCCAAATTCCTTTTTTATGAGCCGTACCCCTTTCAATTGGTTCTACCGGTCGGTTGTTCGCATCAACTGCAAGCAACAGTTCCTTGGGATCTATCACAGCTCGCCCCAGTTTTTGCCGATAGAAATGTCTGCTTTGAGTTTAACGGGCAGTTTATAGGCGGATTCCATGGTGTCTTTTAGAATTTTGCCTACTGACTCCGCTGCTTTAGCTGGTACTTCTACCAGCAGACTGTCGTGGATCTGCAGAAGCAATTTAGCGTCTGCGGGTAACTTTGGCGCTACTTGTACCATGGCTAACTTCATAATGTCAGCGGCCGAGCCCTGCATAGGATGGTTAATGGCGGCGCGGTAAGCCGCTTCGCGGACAACGAAATTGGAGGAATGAATGTCCGGAGTCGGTCGGCGGCGGCCTAGCAACGTCTCAACATAACCTTGTTTCTCGGCCTGTTCCCTCAACTTCTCGATATATTTTTTCAGACCAGGACGAATCTCGAAATAGCGCCTAATAAAATCGCGTGCTCCGCCGAACGTCATGCCGGTAGACTGGGATAGGGCATGCGGACCAAGGCCATACATAATGCCAAAGTTCACCTCTTTAACGGATGAGCGTTGAGCTTTAGTTACTTTCTCAGCAGGAATGTTATAAATCTGGGCAGCAGTTTCGACATGGATGTCGGCGTCATGGTTGAAAGCATCTATCATCTCCTTTTCGCCCGAAAGAGCCGCGGCAATTCGTAGTTCGAACTGGCTGTAGTCGGCACTGACTAGTTGATTGCCACGCTCGGCTACGAAAGCAGTGCGGATATTGCGGCCAAGCTCGGTTTTGACCGGGATGTTTTGGAGATTCGGATCAGTGCTAGACAAGCGGCCGGTTGGGGCAATCGTCAGATTAAAGGTGGTGTGTACCCTGCTATCTTTATCAACTAGTTTGGGCAGAACGTCCGCGTAAGTATTCTTAAGTTTGGTCGCCTCACGGAACTGCGTAATGAGATCGATGACCGGATGCGCGCCCTGCAGCTTGGCCAGTTCTGAGGCAGCCGTCGAAAAGCCAGTTTTGCCTTTTTTGATCCCAACCTTAGGCAGGTTTAGCTTGGTAAATAGAACGTCAGCCAGTTGGCTGGGGCTGCCGATGTTAAACTCATGATCAGCATAGCCATAAATTTGCTGCTCAATATCGCTGATGTCGCCTTCCAGCTTCTTAGCGAACTTTTTAAGATAGTCAGTATCAAGTTTGATACCGGCCATTTCCATATCGGCTAGCACCGGAGTCAGCGGCCATTCAATCTTATCGGCCAACTCAGCCAATTTGGGCATGGCTTTCAATTCTTTCAGTTGGCTGGCGTAAAGTTCGCGAATCACGGCCACGAATTCAGCGCCGCGCGGGATTAGGTCTTCGGTCGGTAAATCTTCGAAGCTAGCTCCCTCATAATCGAGGCTGGCTTTGGCTAAATCCGTCAGGCTTTGGGCGCGCAGCAGCGGGTTTATCAAGAAAGCGCCTACGAGTACGTCGTGGTCGACTGTAGGCCAGCCGATATCAAGGTTTTTTAGGACCTTAAGACTGCTCTTAACGTCATAGCCAGCTACTTTTTTGCCGGCCAGCAACTTATCTAGCGATTCCTGAACCAGATTATTATCAAGTTTGGCTAAATCAAGGGTATAGGCTTGCTGGCTATCGCCTAAAATTATTACTCTTGGCTCGGCGCCCTGTTGGCCAGCTGCTCGGGTATGGATAAAAGTTGTTTCTTTATCTGGTAGACTGATGCTCTCAAGCTCTTTGTCCGAGCTGACCACAGTATGCTTAGGAACTTTCAGGTTGGATGAAACCGTCTGCGTTGAATCTTCTGGCGCGCGCATATTTTCCGGCAAGTTGCGCAGCAAGCTCCTAAATTCTAGATCCTCAAGTAGTTTACGTAGTTGTTTAACGTCCACGTGTTTGCCGTCCATGGCTTTGAGATCGAGCTTCACCGGTGCGTCGCACCAGATAGCGGCGATTTTCTTAGACAAATAGGCCAGGTCTTTACCCACCTCCAGTTTTTTGCGCAGCGTATCTTTAATTTCCGGCAAATGTTTGTAAATGTTATCCAAAGTTTCGTATTTTTGCAGCAGCTCCAGGGCTGTTTTTTCACCAACGCCCGGCACACCGGGGATATTATCGGAGCTGTCGCCTTTCAGCGACTTAAAGTCCAAAAACTGGTCGACTTTGATACCATATTTAGTCTCGAAACTCGCCGGATGGAACTCTTCGATCTCGGAAAAGCCGCGCTTCAGCGCGTAGACTTTGACGTGGCCATTAATTAACTGCAGGGCATCCAGATCAGAGGTAATAAGGTCGGTCTCAATATCTTTGGTGCGCGCTTGGACGGCTAATGTGCCCATGATATCGTCGGCTTCGTAGTCGTCCAGCTCGTAAAGTGGCCAGCCAAAAGCGCTCAAAAGGTCGTGCAAGATTGGTATCTGCGTATAAAAATCCGGTGGCGCCGGTTTGCGCCCGGCTTTATACTCCGGATACATTTTGACGCGCTTGCGGATATTGGTCTTAGGTTTGTCCCAGGCTACAGCCACGTAGTCAGGCTTTAATTTCTTGATAAGTTCCAGCGCCATAGTGGCAAAACCGTAGACTCCTCCGGTCGGCACGCCGTCTTTTGTAGAAAGATTGGGCAGCGCATAATAACCTCGGTAAAAGACGCTTTTACCGTCGATGATAGCCAGTTTTTTCCTCTCCGCCATTACTCAAATTATACCTTTAGTTTGCTAAGCTATAAACATGGCCAAAGTCAAATTAATAGCTATCGCTGGTATGCCCGGTTCTGGTAAGGGGACATTAACTGACTATTTGCAGGACGAACGCCAGTTCCCTGTCGTCCATTTCGGTAACATGGTTTATGAAGAGGTCCAGCGCCTAGGATTAAATAACGTCAAGGATGAGAAATTTGTCCGTGAAGATATGCGCAAGCAAGATGGTAAAGAGGTCTTAGCCAAACGAGCGGCAAATAAAGCAGACGAGTTATTGAAAAGCGGAGCGCCGATAATTGTTCTGGATGGTTTATATAGCTGGAGCGAGTATAAGTACTTGGCGAATAAGTACGGCGACCAGCTTTTACTACTTGCCGTGACCGCTCCCCGGCATCTTCGTTATGAGCGGGCTCTTGGTCGTGATGAAGCTCACCGAAAATACACCTCTGCCGAGCAAATTCGCGAGCGTGACTATGCTGAAATCGAAAACCTGGAAAAGGGCGGCCCAATTGCCTTTGCTGACTATACGATCGTTAATGACGGCACGCCCGAACAACTGCTCGAAAAGTTGGATTCGATTCTAAAAAACTTGAACCTATTTTTCAATTAGGCTTTCCCTTTTTTTGACCGCGTCGCTTCTGGCATTATCGCCGCTAACTCCCAGCCGCCTATAGACGGTACCGACGCGTCCCTTAAGTTGTATAAGGGTCATGCCCACCAGCTGAGCAATTTGCCTGTTATTCAAGCCTGCAGCTAAATGTTCAAGTATTTCCTCATCCGTTTGGCTGAGTTTGTAGTTATTACCTTTGCTATCCACAAAATTACCAATTTTGCTATCGGCCTCTTCCCTGACTGGGTCTCCAGAGTCCGTCTGAAAGGCTTCGACATCCTTGGTCTTATCCCGCAACTCGCCCAATCGTGCCAGTCGTTTTAGAATCTCTTTCTCCTGATCACTGATGTAGTCACGTGAATGTCCTAAGAGTTTAGCGATTTCGTCGTAGGAAAGCGGCTGTTTGTTTCCGAGTCCGTAATGAAGTACCAATATTTCGCGCTCCATGGGCGTTAGACAGTCCAGCCCTTCCTTGAGAGCCGAGATACGACCAAGTGCGTAGACCGTTTCTTCCTCGGCCTCGTTGGAGCTGACAGCTATTAGTTCACCTAGCTCTGTTTCTTCATCGGGACCAACCAGCTTGTTAAGCGAAGTGGCGACTATTGGAGCGTCCAAACTGTCCTTAACCACCCCTGGTTCATAGTTAGTATTTTCAGCTACTTCATTGAGTGTTGGGTAGCGCTGTAACTCCTGGGTCAACATCGGTATGGAGCCTCTGACGTTTTGGCGCTGTTGGACTATATCTACCGGAAGGTGGATGGTGCGCGACTCCATGACTAGCGAACGGTCAATCGCTTGGTGGATCCACCAAGCGGCATAAGTCGAGAATCTAAAACCGCGGCCTGGATCGAATTTTTCGACGGCCCGAATTAGACCAAGCGCTCCACTTTGAATCAAATCTTCGAAGTCTAGGCCCTTCCTCAAGTACCCTCCAGCAATTTTCACAACCAGCCGCATATTAGAGTTAATCATTTCCTCTCGGGCGGCCTCGTCTCCCAGCCTGATGCGCTTGGCCAGTTCAATCTGCCGGCTGGGAGATGGCACTTTAAACCGGCCGAAGGAGTTTTTCATCAACTTGACGGTGTCCATTTGCGCGTATTCGTTACTGCTGGGTCGCGACTCGGCTTCGTCTTGCTCTTGAAGTTCCTCGTCAGTCGGTTCTTCGACTCCGTCTAACAGATCGCCGAGTTCGACTTCGCCAAACTCCTCAATACCGGGTTCGTCGAATTCCGGTAAGTCTAGCGATTCATCAACTAGCTCCAGATGCCGATGATGAGTTAGGGCTCGCAGAGCCACAACATGCCCCGGAATAGAATAAGTGCCCACCTCGCTTCTGGGTTCTAATCTCTCCGCGGGAACTGCCATTTAACTAGATTGTACCTAAAGTGTTAGCCAAAAAACTATTGTAAATATTCATGCAAACGGCGGGTTTCTTTGTTCTTTCGCAGTTTAGCCAGCGCTTTGGCTTCAATTTGACGGATGCGCTCTCTCGTAACCGAGAATTCCTGGCCGACTTCTTCTAGCGTATGGCTTTTGCCGTCTTCCAGGCCGAAACGCAGTTTGAGAATCTTCTGCTCTCGCTCGGTCAGGCTAGATAGAATCTGGCGCACCTGCTCTTTGAGCAGCTGTTCTGAAGCTGATTCACTAGGAGTCTTCTGGTCTTCGTCTTCGATAAAATCGCCAAGTACAGAATCTTCCTCGTCATCACGCACGGAGGCGTCCAAGCTGGAAATGTCCTGCTTAATTTTCATGATGTGCTCGACTTTGTCGACGTCCATTTCCATAGCCGTGGCAATTTCTTCGTTGGTCGGTTCGCGATTGAGCTCTTGGGTCAGCCGACGTTGGGTGCGCAGCAGTTTATTGATAGTCTCCACCATGTGCACCGGGATACGGATAGTGCGAGCCTGGTCGGCAATCGCCCTGGTGATAGCTTGGCGGATCCACCAGGTGGCGTATGTACTAAACTTAAAACCGCGGTCCGGGTCGAACTTTTCGACCGCGCGCAGTAGCCCTGTGTTGCCCTCTTGAATCAGGTCCAAAAGATCCAGTCCGCGGCCAACGTAACGCTTAGCGATGCTGACCACCAGGCGCATATTAGCTTCGGCCATAGCGTCTTTGGCGCGTTTATCGCCGCGTTTAACTTTCTTGGCCAACGCCAACTCTTCGGGCGGCGTAAGCAAAGGAATCTTGCCGATTTCACGCAGATAAAGCCTGACGCTGTCGTCGGCGATATCATCAATGTAAGATGTATCTTCTTTTATTAGTTCTTCGGGTTCGTCCCCGGCGACCCATTCGTGCTCGCCGTGCAGCTCGGCGGGGCTAGGCTCGGCGGCGGCAATCAATTCGACTTCGTTCTCAGCCATTTCGGCGTAAAGCCGTTCTAGCACGTCAATATTAGCCGGTGTATCCGGAATCAACTCAAAGACATCACGTTGCTCAAGCTTGCCATCTTTCTTGCCTTGCTCAATTAGCTGTGTGATTTCGCGATCATAAGTTTTTTTGGTTCGCTTTGGGCCGACGGCCTTTTTGGGCGTTTTAGGCTTTGGCGCTACGGTAGTAGTTTTCTTTTTTTGAGGCATATTATTCCCTCCCAATCTGTTAAATTAGCTTGCTTGTTTGATCAAGAGATTAAGTTTATCAGCTTTTTTAATAAGCTTCTGCAAATCTTCGCCCTTAGCATTTTCCATCTGCTCGGCGATTTTTTCCTTTTCAATTTTGACGAAGCGGTCAATTAGCCGCCGTTTGAGGTTGATGGCCTGTTCTTCCAGATCGGCAAAGGGCGCATCAGCGTAAAGCTCCTCAAACTGTAACGTTATAATTTTAACATAATCAGCGATGGGGCGCAAAGCAGCGGCAGTCTTCTTATCTGGTACAAATTTGGGATTATCTTTCAAAAATTCTAACAAATCTCTAGCTGAACCATCGCTAAAATACTCAGGTTTTGTTTCTTTGAGTATCCAGCGCAGTTTCGGCTGAACCAGCAGCATGGCCAAAAAATGATCCTGCAAGCGCTGGTGCTCGACAGCCACTATATCTATTTGCTCACCTCGAATTTTAGGCTTTTTAAAAAGCGGCTGGGGTTCGCTAGCCCCGCTAAATTTGGATTTTATGGCTTCCAGGCTGGTGTCAGTCAGTTCAGCGATCCTTTTTAAGTGGTGCTCTCGTTCTACCGGATCACGCAGGCGGCGAATTGTATTGAGCAAAGCATCCGTGAAAGTTCGTTTGCCCTCGGCAGTACTAAGGTCTAGCTCATCGCGGTAGCGATCAATTAGCCAGTCGGGCGCGTTCAGCGCGTTATCAATAGCCTTTTGCCAGGCCGGCAGGTCTTTTTGGATCAATTCATCAGGATCTTTTGCGCCAACGATCGTAATAATGCGCAGATTGACTTCGGCATTCTGGGCCATCGGAATAATCCGCTCGGTAGCGGCGACTCCTGCGCGATCAGCATCAAAGCTTAGGCGGATATCGCCAGTAAAACGCTTGAGGGCTCGCAGGTGCTGCTCGGTCATAGCTGTACCGGCACTGGCCACGACATTTTTAACGCCGGCCTGATGGCTGGCAATGACGTCCATGTTCCCTTCCACTACTACGACGATGGATGATTTGCGAATCGCCTCTTTAGCCAGATGCAAGCCAAAAACTTGTCGGCTTTTATCATAAACAATGGTTGCCGGCGTATTGATGTATTTAGGGGAGTTCGGCTCGTCGGCCAGTAGCCGCGCCGTAAAGCCAATGATCTTACCCGAGGGGTCGGCCAGCGGGATCATAATCCGGCCGCGGAACATATCCCGCGCTCCGCCTGACCGGACGGTGACCAGGCCGGCACGCTTCATTTCGTCTGTAGTAAAGCCTTTTTTGGTCAGAAAATCCGTTAAGGCGGTTCCATTGCTTGGGGAGAAGCCCAGCCGCCATTCCAACACTGTATTTCTGGAGAACTGGCGCTTTTTCAGCAAATAATCTAGCGCTGGCTTGTTAACGATCAGCTGTCTTTGGTAAAATCTGGTGGCCAGTTCCAGGACGTCTAAAGTTCGAGCTTTGAGTTTACTAGCGCCGGATGGCCGTGTTTGATAATCTTCCAGCTCAACACCGGCTTTGCGAGCCAATAGTTCCAGCGCGCCTTTAAAATCGACGCCTTCGACCTCCATGACAAAGCTAAAAATATCGCCGCCCTTGCCGCTAGAAAAGTCGTGCCAAATCTGTTTTTCCGGGCTGACGATAAAGCTCGCTGTCCGCTCATTAGTCCACGGGCTCAGACCCTTGAAGTTGCGGCCGGTACGCTTGAGCTGAACGTATTCGCCCAAAACGTCCTCAATATTAAGCCGGCTTCTAATCTCCGCAACAGCGTCCATCCCGTTAGAACCTCAAGACAGCTTCAAAGTTAATAATATGTAGACGCACGCACACGTGTTCAGTCGTTAACCAAAGTACGGAAGTCAAGTGGGCTCTAACGGGATCCATATATTTAAGAGTATATAGCTTGCCGCCCCTTGCTGACAGCTTAAGCGTCTTATTAGCTGACTAGTTCGTAGCTGTGGCGAATCAGGTCTTTGACCTCTTCCCAGCTCAATTGTCCAGTCAGTAAAATGGTGTTCCAATGCTTTTTATTAAGATGATAGCCAGGCAAAACCGTCTCGTACTTAGCGCGCAGCGTTTCGGCGAGAAGCGGGTCGCACTTTAAGCTCAGCTGAACCGGATCCTTACCTTCGGTAATTAAAGCAAACATCTTATCTTTGGCTTTATAGACGGCCACGCCTTGGTCAAAAGGATAATCTAGCCGGACGTTCGGCATGCTCAGGATGTACTCTTCTACCTCTTTATGCTGCACGATTCAATTCTACCAGTTGTTGTGGTTAACCAGACCGCTTATTCGACAAGGGGCCATAAAGCGTATAATAAAAGTACAAACCTGGGGAGGTATGTGATGGCTTTGGCTAAATTAGCGAGGGTGGCTAAACAAACACAAACAAAAGTTTTCAATATTTCATTAGCGACAATAATCGGTTTAAGTAGCCTGTTCTCGACCGTGCCGTTTTTATTTAGCCAGAGTGCTATGGCAGCGCCCACGCCGAACGTTGTATACAATGCGATCCCTAGTACACTACCGCCAAATGTAGCCAGCGTCGGATTCGAGGCGAATCAGACGGCTGAGTTTGGCGATTATATCCATCTGGCAGGCACAGACCGCGCTCTCCAAACCGTTACTGTAACAATGAGCGACTGGGCGCTCGCGGCAACACCAAACAACGTGACGTTCTGCTCAGCTAACCCTTCAAACTGTACTCCTGACGGCTTCAACTATCTAATTACCCTTAACATCTATAATGCTGTTCCAGGGTCTCCGCTGAACACGCGCGGTACGCTAATCGCGACGCAACCTCAAACATTTAACATCCCTTGGCGTCCAGTGGCGGATCCCACCTGTCTTGGAGGCACTGCCTGGCGAGCTGGCGACGGCAACTGCTATAACGGCCTTGCATTCAACATCACTTTTGATCTTAGTAGCTTGAATGCCACTCTGCCAAACGATGTAATCGTTGGCGTTGCGTTCAATACGCAAGTTTGGGGCGCAAGCCCGGTCGGTATAGACGGACCGTACGATTCGCTCAATGTCGGCGTAGAAGGCTCGGCAACGGTTGGCACTGATGACAATATAGACCGTGTCTTCTGGAATACCCAAACCGCTGCCAACTATACCGACCATGGTGCCGGTGGCGTCGGAATCTTCCGCGAGGACACAGCATGGGGAGTGCCCGCCACTCCCATAGCTGAAGGAACCATACCGATCCAAATTACAGCCGTGCCATCTCTGGTAGCTGACACAAATGGTAACCAAACAACGACTCTTTCAAATGCCGTTACGCAGAGCGGTTCGAATGGTAATGGCGGGACTGTTACTGTTGAGATTCCGCAAGGAGCTGTTGTAACTGGTGATTCATCGTGGGATGGTACCATCAGCCCACCAACGATTAGTTCAACAACTCTTCCAAGCGTCTCCGGGTTTACGCTTACACCTACATCCGTCATTGAGATTGGTTCTAGTAGTGTCGACCTAACCTTCAATAGCGCCGTTCGCATACTCTTTCCGGGAGCCGCTAATAACCTAGTAGGGTTTATCCCTGTAGGTGGCGCTTTTACCCCGATAACCACGGTTTGTAACGGAGATACTCAAAGCCAAGCCAATAGTCAGCTACTCCCCGCAGGCGGTGCCTGCTACATAAACGCCGCCAATGGTACGGATCTAGTAGTTTGGACTACTCACTTTACTCAATTTGTTACCTACACCAAGACTGTGACTCCAGCCGCTCAAACAACGAAGGGCAACACATACGTGGTACAGGCCGGCGACACTATGAGCGCGATTGCCGGTAAGTTCGGCTTGACTCTCAGCCAGTTGGAAGGCTTAAATCCGCAAGCCGGCCATCCAGCGAGTAATTTTGACCTCATCTTACCTGGCGACGTGCTTAATGTAGGCGGTGCGGTTGTGACCACAAAGGCCGCGGCGGCTGGTACAGTCCCTGGTCCATCGAGTGCTGGACAAACCAGTTCGACATCAACGACATCTGGCACTTCACCATTATCTGGCAATGGCTCCGTTAAAGCCGCCGAAGTCGGCACTACTGGCGCCAAAGCTACCGGTCTGAAGTGGTATTGGTGGCTAACTATCGCTGCTGTAATCGTACTGGCAGCCGGCGGTTACGGCCTTTACGCGAAGAAGTTCACTCTCAAGCGCGACAAATAATCGAAAACTCTGTAGCTTAGTCTTTGGGGATACGAGTGATCAACTCAGCCACGACTAAAGCTACGCCAAAACCGGCAAAATAGCGCCAGTTCATTGACCACCAGCTTGGACCGCCAGCTCCACTACCCCATGTGAAAAATAAATAGCTAGTAACCGTAGTGGCTGAAAAGCCTAGTAGAACCGCCACGATTATATTATTCGATTTCCGATCGCGTAGTATGTTCCAAAGCGCCGGTTTAAGATATCTCACGCCGCACTCCATTTAATTAATAAGCGCAGTATAACGTATTTACTTAGTTTTTTTAGGCTGAAAATCCAGGCTGGCGGAATTGATGCAAAAACGCTTGCCAGTCGGTTGATCCGGTGCGTCTTCAAAGACGTGGCCAAGATGACTGCCACAGTTGGCGCAGCTGGCCTCTACTCGGTGCATGCCGTGTGAATTATCTTCGGTTAATTTTATTGCATCAGATGAGAAAACGTCATAAAAGCTCGGCCAGCCGGAGCCGCTATCAAATTTAGTGTCGCTAGAAAAAAGCTTGGCTCCACAAACCGCGCAGTTGTACATGCCGGTCTCTTTGTTATGCAGAAACTGGCCGGTGAGCGGCGCTTCGGTGCCCTTTTCGCGCAAGATGTGATACTGCTCGGGCGTCAGTTTCTTTTTTAGCTCGTCTTCGGATAATTTAGCCACTAAACTTTCTCCGGCGCCTCAATACCTAGTAGTTTTAAGCCGTGGTTTAGGACATTGGCATAAGCCTCTACCAGTAGTAGCCTTTCGTTTTGTCTCTTGTCACCGATGACCTGATTGACTTCATAAAAACGATTGAAACTTTGCGCTAGTTCGTACAGGTAAGTACAAATGTGGGATGGCATCAGCTCAGCGGCTGCACTGCTCACAACTTCCGGATATTCCGAAATTTTTCTGGTAAGCGGTCTTTCAGATGGATCAAATGTCTTTCCGCCGAAGACGTTCGAATAAGTGCCGTCTGATTTTTTAATAATGCTTCTGGCCCGAGCATGAGCGTACTGCAAATATGGACCACTATTTCCTTCTAGGCTAAATGACTCCGCCATATCGTAAACAATGTCGCTACCTAGGCGATGCTTCAGAAATCCATATTTTATGGCAGCATTTCGAACCGAACTTGATGCTTCGCCAAAAGTCTTTTGGATATTTTCATCCACATCAACAATTGAGCTAAGGGCACTGTAGACTTCCCCGGTACGACTGCTCATCTTGCCCGAGCTTAACGAAACAAAACCGTGATAAATATGCGTTGTTATATTGGCCGTTGCCGGGTCGAATTCTTTCAAAGCCGCCAACATAACCTTGAAGTATTCAGCCTGCTCGTGCGCCGTAATGATTATCGAACAATCTGCTTTGGGATAGGCTTCTTTTTTGAGTTCCGCCAGCCCAAGATCTTTGGTTTCGTAAGTCGGCAAGCCGGCTGAAGTTATAAAAACGCGGGTATGCAGGCCGACTTTCTCGCCCTTATAAACAATGGCTCCGTCGCTTTTCTCAAAGACTTTTCCGAGATTCTGTTCAACCAGTTTTTCACCTTTTTCTGCTGATCCACTCTCTAAAAACCGTTTGGCCTGATGAGTTCCTAGATCTTTCAAGACCTGGTCGAAGTAGTCAAAGCTTTTTTGCTTGCCCCAATCGTAGAGCTCGTTGATTTTGGGATCGCTGCGGTCGTAAATTTGTTGGTTGATCCGCTCGATTTTCACCTTGGCTTTCTCATCGTGCTCGTAAGCTAAGCTGCCTTTGGAGTAATATAGCCCGATGTTGTTTCGAACTGTATCGCCGACCTTTCCCTTGTCAAAGTTTGGGTCATTTCTCATGCCCCAGATCGCTTTGGCAACATGTAAACCGACGTCACCGTGGTAACTTAGGCGCTCAACTTTGGCACCGCTAGCTTCTAGAAGCGACGAAATAGCATCGCCGAGCACATAGCCATAAACGTGTCCTATGTGCATCTCCTTAAAGGGATTCGGATCACCAAATTCGACCAGAATTTCCTGGCCGTGGTTAGGTTTCGGGAGCTCCGCGGCTGACATAGCGGCTTGCCATAAAGCCTCGTCCGAAAGTCTAACGTTTATAAAGCCAGGACCGGCAGTTTCGGCTTTAATGCCTTGCCCTTTAAGCTCATCAACGATTTTGGCGGCAATTTCTTGTGGCTTTTTACCATTTTTTTTAGCCAACTGCAAAGCGACGTTAGTCGAAAAATCGCCGAATTGCTCCTCGGGCCGTGTTAGCTCAGGCTCAACCGACCCGTCAAACTCTTGGCAGGCTTTTTTAATCGCCGATTTAAGCTCTTCTATAATCACCTCTTAATAATATAAGGCGGAGCCAGTTTTAGAAACTCCTCAGAGCGCTTACACCGCGGTGCAGCGACCAGTAAAGGACCGAAAGAACCACAAAAAATAGACCAGTCAGCGAAAAAGCGTGCGGGTGGCCCAGTGGATCTATCAGCCGGTCTGAGACATTGATAATGATGCCGCTGGGGTTAGAAATTACGTCCCAGCTGTTCCAGCGCAACACTCGCCCCAAATAAATCGCATAGCTAGAAACCAAGAGTACTGCTTCGACCGCCAAGAACGACATCTTGGGCGTAAAACGTTTACTAAACTCCCGGTGAACTAAATAAAGGCTGGTGTAGCCTAAAACAAATCCTGTAAATGTCACGCACATCATCAGAACAATGTCGTAAAGTTCGCTGATCTCCCCGGTTGGATAAACATGTATAAAATCGGTCAGAAGATACCAAGTGTTTGGTAGGAAAAATAGCCAAAGCGCCGATAAAATTATATTCGACCAGCTTTTCCAGTGGCGGGTTTTTAGTTGTTCCGTCAATAACCAGCCAAAATATAATCCAGCCCAGGCCAAAACCAAGTTGCCTGGGACGAAAAAGTAGCGCAGTGTACTGGTGTTTATTGCCCGATAGACCAAAAGAACTAGGCAAAGTAGAGTGAGTAACCCCACGGCCTCAAAATAGTGCTTACTGGCTTTAGTCTTCGGCCACCACATGGCCTAATTATAGCTTGACCAAGAAGAAAAAACACTAAACATATAAAAACATTTACATATTTGAATGGTTAATGTATTCTGCTAGTAGCATGACCGACACTCAAAGAGTTAATTTGCTAAAAGCCCTGGCCGACCCAACCCGGTTGAAACTGGTGCGTTCCCTTGCCGCCTGTTCTACACACCAAAAAAGTTGCAGCGACCTGTCGGCAAATGCCGATCTTAGCCAGCCAGCAATGAGCCATCACTTTTCCAAGCTAGCCGCCGCTGGAGTTGTATCGGAGAACAAGCATGGCACAAAGAAATCATATGTTCTGAACACTCGCCTGCTGACTGAGGTCGGCATCGATATTAATAAACTATAAAAAGGAGCACATTCATGAAAGTACAGATAATCATAGGAAGCACCCGCCCGAATCGTGTCACCCCCCGTCTGGCCAAGTGGGTCGCCTCGGAGGCCAAGAATATACCCGACACCACGGTCGAGATATTAGATCTTGGCGACTATCCGTTGCCTTTGTTCAACGAGCCAGGCTCGCCGCAGTTCACTCCTGAGCGTAAACCGGACACGCCTACTAATAAATGGCTGCTTAAGCTTGCCGAGGCCGATGCCTACATCTTAGTCACGCCCGAATATAACCGTTCTACCTCGGGCGTTTTGAAGAATGCGCTTGATTACATTGATTTTCAGTTAGAGAAAAAACCAGTAGCTTTGGTTGGCCACGGTTCGACCGGAGGCGCACAAGCTGTGTCGCACCTGCGCGGCATCATTCCGGGCCTGCTGGCGGTTACTATGCCACGAGCGACTTACTTTCACGGAGCCAGTGAAAATTTGGATGAAAACGGGGTTTTAAGCACCGAGATAAGCTCCAAGCCGTACGGTCCACACACGGCTATTAAGCAGACTCTGGAAGACCTCAAGTGGTACAGCGATGCCCTAAAAGCTGGCCGGCCTGAACAAAAAAGCTAGAAACTACTCATTTGGATAAATCGCGAGGCGCTGGCGAGGAGCTCGAGCGAGGTGTATTCAAATACATCGAGCGAGCACCGGAGCTAGCAACACTGCGATTTGCCAAAAAGGCTGGCGGTGTTGCCGGCTTCGCCGGGAAGCAGGTCAGCCTGCTGGGCGATTTCTAGCGGTAGTAAACGAGCCACTGTGGACTGTCAATAATATGTTCGATTCGATAGTTCAAATCTTTAAGAGCTTTTTCTCGACCGGCTTGGTCGAGGCCTAAGACATTCGTTGCCACGAACGGTTCGTGCACATTGAAACCGCAGAAACCCAGCGTGCCCCAGTTAATTGGATGCAGAATCTGAACGATGCTAGCTCGGTGCGCCCCGTCTGGTTGGTAATATTCGGTTGGATGGCCGGCGGCTAGCACCAGCATGGCTTGTTTACCGCGCATTAGTCCATTTTCATAAAATTTGCCGCTGTCCCAGGCCACACCCATGGCCAAAACTCGGTCGAACCAGCCCTTCAAAATAGCCGGCAAGCTCATCCACCACAGCGGAGCCACGAATAAAATCAAATCAGCGGCTTGAATTTTTTGAATTTCAGCCACGATATCGGGAGAAAAGGCCATGGAAAGTTTAGCGGCGTGTTTTTGTTCCAGCATGTAATTAAAATGTTCGCCGGTGGTTGTTACAAAATCCCATTTTTGGGCAGATGGATTAAAACCTTGGCCATATAGGTCGCTAAGCGTAACGTTGTGGCCCTTTTCGCTTAGCTCTTCGGTGACCGTATTTTTCATAGCCGAAACAAAGCTAGTTGGCTCGTTATGCGCGTACACCACCAAAACATTCATGTTATTTTCCCGCCCATACTACGCTTTATTGTAGCGCAGTTACGGATATAGTTTCAGGTTTTAGGCAGCAGCGCCAAGGGGTCGGACGGCTTGGTCCTGAAGATGAAAAATCATCTGGCTGATCTTCCAACTACCGCTAGAGGTCTTCACTAGAATGTAATCGATAGTGCCGCGGACCGTCCATACGTAGCGCTCACCCCGATCAGCCACATAGTGTTTGTGTTCCACGGAAGTGCTAACTTTGGCCCGCCTGGAATTCACCATCCTAACGGCTAGTCGTTTAATAAAATGGCGTGTCGAGTAAAAGTAGCTGCCAATTTCACGCCGCCAACCATCAACCAGCCGATGTCTCGACATAGTCGAGGGCGTTTCGCCAGTGATTGATTTATCGTCAACGAACGGAGTTTTGACAAAATATTCTTCCAGCTGTTCCCATTGGCGCAGGTCCTGAAGACTGGCCACAGTCGTCACTACATCTTTGATTTGCTGTTTGTCATTCATCTGGAAGTCTCCTATTGGTTCATTTTTGTTCACACTTCCATCATACCGCGTAAAAGCTGAGAGTTCCCTAAGAAACCTAACGGAAATCTTTTGGATCAGAGACTTTTTCTAAATGATCGCTCATGCCCAAATAGACTTTGGGTAACTGGCCTTGGTCATTTTTATCGATATTCACCCACGTCAGAATATTCTCGTTAAGCAATCTGTCGATAATTGCCTTGGGTGGCAATTCAGACTCTGGTAAGTTGAAATTAATACAGGCGATCCGGCCTTTTGCAACGTTAATAATTTGGTCAGCGATAGCTTCACCCTCTGCTTCTAGCCTAGCTTGAGTTAAGCCGCGGCACGACGCGATCAAAGGCACACCAGTCTCACGTCTGAGCTCAAGAACTTTATCGGTTGGCAGATCTTCGTATGGCCAATGTGGTTCAACAGTTATCTCTGGCGGATAGGGCTTAAAAAGCAGGCCATCGATCCATGAATGGAACAGGCATTTATCGGCACCTTTTTTAAGAACAATTTCCTTGGCCCGCTCAATCGCCCGCTCATCTTTGCAGTCCAACACTAGATACAGGTCTGCTTCCTCGACTTTATGAATGACTTGGTCGAAGTCGAGGTTGTCAGGCGGTGGCAATTTTTTGAATTCATAAAAGCTCAGTGGATGTCCAATGAAAATCTGGCCATCTCCACCGACCGACATGTCAACCTCAAGACTTTTACCTACGGTTAGAGCTTCATCAAGAGTCAGCTGGTCAACAATGTGGGTATGAAAATAAACAAACGGTTTGTTCAGCTCAAAGATTTTTTCAACTGGGTTTTTCATCATCGATTTGGCGGAGAGGGAGGGATTCGAACCCTCGATACCCTTGCGGGTAAACCGCCTTTCCAAGGCGGCGCCATAGACCAACTAGGCGACCTCTCCTCGCGTAATCATTTTAGCAACTAGCCGAGTTCTTTTTTGAATTTCTCGACAATGTCGACCGGCGACGGATTGATACCGTTCAGCAGTGCCAGATAAATACTGACAAAATCCCCGTATGCGATCACCCAAACCAGTTGCTCCAACAGAGTACCGCCCTGCACCGCTACTACATATGGTGCTGGACGTCGGCCCGACAACAGTTTCTCGCCAACCTCGAAACGTTTCTGAACGCGCGGATGTTCAAAGTTGGAGCGCAGTTCGATAATTGCGTAAGGCTTATGGATCGGATGGCTGGTCCAACCGCTTAGTTCGTTATGGTCAAACTCTGGCAGCTCGTTCCACCAAGCTACGTTCTTGGCGTTTTCGTTGAAATTAATCTTCCATTTATAAGCCGCTGGCGCCATCAATGGGCCGCCATAAACAGCAACCGATTTACCGGCCAACTCTTCAGCTAAACGTTTGGCCGGGTTCTCTTTAGTAGGACCTGTTGGCAACCAAGCTTCGACCGATTTTTTCAAAAAATCGGTCGTCTTAACCAGTTCTTCAACTTTCCCATCTGTTAAACCGGCCTTTTCTAAAATTGTAGCCAACGCTTTTAGGCTGGCTAAGACGGCAAAGCGCGGCTGTTTGGTGTCGGGCAACGCCAATGCCGGATAGTTTTTGGCTTTGGCAATCTCGCTCAATTTACCGCCTTGGCTGATAATCACGACCGTGGCCTTTTTTGCCTCGGCTTCGGCTAACGTTGACAGTATTTCTTCGGTATTTCCGGAGTAACTGGAAGCAATGAATAAAGTTTTTTCCGAAACATATTTCGGAATATCGTAGCGGCGGCAGATTTCGAAAGGTACGTTGATACCTGGCCAACTGCGGGCCACTAAGGCCGCCAAAGCCGAGCCGCCCATACCGGCGTAAACGACATTAGCAAAACCTGAACCGAGTTCAGGTTTATCAAATTGGTGCCCCAACTGCTCTGCCTGGTGCTCAGCGATTCCCAAAGCGTCCTGGCCATCGCGGTGATGGATATATTTAAGATCGTCTAACACTACTTATATTGTAGCGTAAGCGGGATTAGAGATTTATCGACGAGAACGGACGAAAGCGTGCGCACTGCCGGCCGCTAAGCTGGTCAGCAAGAAGACGGCTAGAACATTGCCTGGGCCGGTGTTAGCCAGCTGGGTGGGCTGTTGGGCTGTTGAACCGCCAGTTGATTTTTGAGTTGTGGAGCTATTAGAACTTGGTGTGTTTTTAGCCGTAGAGTTGCTGGCTGTGTTTGAACCCGCTCCCGCACCTTTGACTGACGCAGTAGTGATAGTTCCGGTTTTGTGATTAAGGTCGTGATGGTGAATACTGCGGCCAATTACTATGCCAGCGATTATCAGAATTACGGCTAGACCAGCCAAGGCTGGGATGCTAACAAAGCGGCGCCAATTCAATTTCTTCGGACTAAATCTAAAATTGCGAGGCGTTTTTACGGTCTCAATTTCGTGATCATCAATAACTTCTTCGTGATCTTCGATAGGCGGACGCCTAAAGCGTTCAATTACAGACATAACAAATCTCCCTAATAGCCCGACTATATCATATTTTGCGTGATTGACAAATAAGTAGGCTTACATCATGTCCATGCCGCCGCCCATAGCAGGCGAGGCAGGTGGATTCTTTTCGGGAACATCGGTTACCAGCGCGCCCATGGTCATGGCCGTTCCGGCAATTGAAACCGCGTTTTGGATCACTTCTTTAACGACACGAGTTGGATCAACTATGCCCTTTTCTTTAAGACTTACTAGCGCCTCTGGACTGTTCACGTCAAAGCCTGTTCCGGCCTTGGATTCCATAACTTTCTCGAGCTTGGCCTCAGCGTTCAGTCCCGCATTGTTCATGAGTTGCTTGAAGGGCTCGACTAGCGCATTCTTGAGAATCCCTGCCCCAGCGGCATTAGAGCTAGCACCATCGACTTTAATGAACTTAGACAGATCAACCAATGTGACGCCACCGCCCGGCACAACGCCCTCTTCCAAAGCTGCTTTAACGGCATGGACAGCGTCATCAACACGGAATTTCTTCTCTTCGATCTCGGTCTCGGTCGCACCGCCAACTTTGATAACGGCAACTTTGCCGGACAATGCGGCTCGGCGCTTCTCCAGTTGCTCGCGGTCGTACTCGCTAGAGGCGCTTTCGGCTTGTTTATTAATCTGGGCAACCCGCGCCTTAACGGCTGCGGCCGAACCAGAACCTTCCACAATCGTAGTTTCGTCTTTTGTAACGATGACTTTGCGGGCGCTACCAATTACTGACAGTTCAGCATTTTCAAAAGTCATTCCGGTATCCTCGGTAATAACTTCGCCGCCCGTCAAAATAGCGATATCCGCCAAAACTTCCTTTCGGCGGTCGCCAAAGCCTGGAGCCTTGATAGCCACCGTGTTAAACACGCCCTTAAGGCGGTTAAGGATTAACGTTCCCAAAGCTTCACCATCAACGTCTTCAGCGATAATGACTAGATCTTTCTTGCCGCTCCCCGCCAGTTTTTCCAGCATTGGCAAAAAGTCCTGAACAGAGCTAATTTTTTGGTCGGTGATTAAAATTGCCGGCTTTTCATAAACTGCTTCCATGCGGGCAGTGTCAGTCACCATGTACGGACTAATGTAGCCGCGGTCGGTAGTAAAGCCCTCGACCACTTCGCTTTCCATGCTCAAGCCCTGGCCTTCTTCAACGGTCACGACACCATCTTTGCCGACTTTTTCCATAACCTCAGCAATTAATGTTCCGATCTGTTCATCGCCTGCGCTAATCGTGGCGACTTCGGCCACTCGACTTTTCTTGGAGCCGATATTTTCACTCAAGCTGCCCAATTTGGCCAGCACGTCAGTGGCGGCTGATTCCAAACCACGGCGCAGCAACATCGGGTTGTGGCCAGCGGCGATTAATTTATTGGCTTCATTCAAGATGTGATAGGTCAGTACAGTGACAGTGGTTGTGCCGTCGCCGGCAACATCGTTCATCTTGCTGGCGGCTTCTTTAATCAGCTCGGCGCCGACTTTGTAGCCTAGCGTTTCGTCGTCTTTATCTTCCAATTCGATACCTTTGGCGACCGTTACACCATCGTGTGTCACGGTCGGATGCCCGTAGCTCTTGCTTATGATCACGTTTCGGCCCTTGGGACCCATCGTGGTCTTTACCGCGTTATATAAAACTTCCGCTCCGGCTAAAATCCGGCGTCGGGCGTCGTCATCATAAAAAACTTTCTTAGCCATTTAATTTTTTCCTTTCCCTGATAATTTAGATTCGATTGATTCGAGCAATTTAATCATTTTATCCATCCGGCTGATAAGCCAGGCGAAGTTTAGTAAAAGGACAATCAGAATTATTAGTTCCATACTAGCCTTTCACAGTCGCTAAAATGTCTTCTTCTTTAACCAGAATGTACTCTTTGGCACCGATTTTTACTTCAGTCGTAGAGTAACTTTTGTAAACAATCTTGTCGCCGGCTTTAACGGCTTTAACATCCTTGCCAACTTTTAAAACTTTGGCAATCTTCGGTTTTTCGGCTGCTTTTTCGGGTAAGTAAAGACCGCTCGCGGTTTTGGACTGTGCCTCTTCCTGCTCGGCCACGACCCAATCGGCCAATGGATTTAAATTCACTGTCTGATCCTCCCTAAATTCTTTTCACCAGTGTCTACCTAACTGGCACTCATAATAGCCGAGTGCTAAAAACTCTGTCAAGCGCATGCGTTTTACAATTAAGATTTTCATTGTATAATCCAGAGGTTCCTATCATTCGACCGACCGCCGCAAGCGGTCGATGAAGGGAGGGCGCTGTCTTGGCATCCGAGACAGTCAGGGTCGTGTGCGTCGATAAGCGTGCGTACGAGCTCCGGCATCGTCCATGGAGAAACGAGATCATCGCGGTCTCGCCGAACCCGTCGGACGAAGTTCGTGACAAGAGGTTCTCGCGTAAACTACGCGAGAACCTCCACGGCACCGGTTTCGGCTACGACTCGCGCTGGCAGACCTTCAAGGTCGACGGCTTCGAGCAGATCAGCTTCGCCGTCTTCTCGATTCCGCCGCGCCTGCGCGGTCGGCACTTGTCCGCGGAGGTCATGCTGGACACCCTCGAGGCGAGATTCCGCCAGAGCTTCAGGGAGCCCGTCGTCTCGAGATCGCCACGCGCCACCCTGGTCGCCGCCTAGCCGCACCTTCACGAAAAGATTCGGGCGAAAACGCTCGATAGGCGGGCTCAAATCCCGCCGGCGCATCCAAGTGCTCACCCTCCTGCTTGGTGCGTGTATCGCCTTCCTCCCTGCCTCGCGAACGGGCCCGGCCTGATCAAGGCCGGGCCCACCGCGGGTCCGAACGATCGGAACAATGCCGCGTGTTCGCTCCTCATCCGAGCGAGCCGCGGCTCTTTTCATTTATAATCAAACCCATGTCCAAAAAGGTCCTGATGTGTCGGCCGACTTACTTCGATATCGAATACGAAATTAATCCTTGGATGCACCAGGACGACCAACCGGCTCAAGACTCAGTTGCTAACCAATGGCAAAAACTTTATAAGATTTACACCGAAAAGTTAGACTGGCAAGTTGAACTCATCGATCCGATCAAAGGCCTGCCGGATATGGTCTTTGCCACCGATTGCTGCCTGATGATTAAGGGTCAGGCCCTGCTCTCTTCCTTTCGGTATCCAGAGCGCCAGCCCGAAACCGGCTGGTTCGAAAAATGGTTCCATGCCCACGGTTATACAGAACTAAAGCAAGCTAAAAATTTCTTTGAGGGCGGCGGTGATACGTTACTGGCTGGTAAAAAAATTCTAGCCGGCCACGGTTTCCGCTCCAGCCCGGAAGCCTCTCAGGAACTCGAGGATTTTTTCAGACTGGAAGTCGTACCTCTAAGAATCGTCGATCCGCGGTTTTATCATCTGGATACTTCTCTATCCGTTCTGGCCGACGATACTATCGCTTTTTATCCACCAGCTTTGGATGCGGTCAGCCAGCAACGGTTACGAAACGCGATTCCCAACATCATTGAAGCCACCGAGGAAGAAGCCATTGGCTTCGGCTTAAATGCCGTCAGCGACGGCCACACCATCATATGCTCCGATGCCTCGCAGAGCTTGCTTGATAAATACCGGCAAGCCGGCTTTGAAGTTATCGGTACGCCAATTTTAGAATTTCGAAAATCCGGCGGCGGGATCAAATGCCTGACGCTGGATCTAGACCGCTGATTTTAGAATTTGTTCAGCTACTTCCGATTCGTTCCAGGGGTGCTCGCCATCAACCCGCTCGATAGTTTTCTCGTGACCCTTGCCCAGCAGCAGTACTGTGTCGCCGGCTTTGGCTCGTCCAAAAGCGAACTTGATGGCTTCAGTCCGGTCGTGTATCAAAAACAAATTATTGTCCCGAAGCTTGCCAGCTTTTTCGGCGCCGCTGGCGATCTGTTCCATGATCGCGTGGCCGTCCTCATGACGATCATCCTCCTCCGTTATAACCAGCTCGTCGCAATATTTTCCAGCCAACTCGCCCTGCACCGCTCGTTTAGTTTTGTCACGTTCGCCGGCGGAGCCAAAGACTGTAATCAACTTGCCTTCGCTCACCGGCTTTAGATCGGCGAATAATTTTTCGAAGCTGTCCGGAGTGTGCGCAAAGTCGACAATGACGTCAAATTCCTGGCCGGCGTTGATTCGGTTCATCCGGCCTTCGACATTTTGCAGCGCGGCAATGCCCTGCTCAATGTCGGCCGGCTTGACGCCTAAAGCCAATCCGACGCCCGCTGCAGCCAGCGCATTATAAACGTTAAAACTGCCCGGCAAGTTGGTTTTGATATGCAATTTTTGGTCGCCAAACCGAGCCTCGAACTCACTGCCAGCTGTTGTACTCTTCACATCACTAGCTTTAAGCTCGCCCTTCATCAATCCATAAGTAATGGCCCGCCTGATATCATGCTGAAACAGCTCAGCTGATGGGTCGTCGGCGTTGATGACCCCTGTTCTGAGACCGTTGCGGTGACGATTTGTCAGTCTAAATAATTTGCGCTTGGCAGTCAGGTAGCGCTCGAATGTGCCGTGATAATCAAGGTGCTCGTGGGTCACGTTAGTCATGACCGCTAGGCTAAATGGCACGCCCCAAACTCGGTTCTGGCCGAGTGCGTGCGAGGTCGTTTCTAGCACCAGCCAATCGATTTTCTGACGGCGCATAAAACGCAGTCGTTTCATTAGCTGCGGCACTGAGACGTTAGTCATGTGCTGGATCTGCGGCCGGATTTCTTCGCCCGCGCCGTAAGCCACGGTCGTCATTAGGCCAGCCTTGTAGCCGGCTTGGCTAAGAACTTTGTGAATCAAAAAGCTAGTCGTCGTCTTGCCGTTGGTGCCAGTCACGCCGATAACCTTCATCCCCCGAGCCGGAAAACCGTACAATAAATTCAAAATTACCGCTTCGGCCAGATGTCCCCAGGGCTCGATTAGTCGAAATAGTCTGGTCGGTATAAACAGCTTGACCAGACGCCGGAAATTCATAGCTACAGTATACTGTACAACTGATGAGGATTTTAGGGATCGAGACCTCCTGCGACGAGACCGCGGCGGCTGTTGTTGAAGACGGCCAGCGCTTGCTGAGCAATGTCATAGCCAGCAGCGTTGATCTCCACGCGGCTTACGGCGGCGTGGTGCCGGAAATTGCCGCCCGCTCCCACCTGGAGAGTATTCTACCGGTGATAAACGAAGCCTTAAGCCAAGCCAAAACTAACTGGGACGACATTGATGCCATCGCCGTGACTCAAGGGCCAGGCCTTATCGGCTCTCTGCTGATCGGTGTGCTGACCGCCAGAACCTTGGCGATCACGAAAAATAAGCCGCTCTACGCCGTTAACCACGTTAAAGCGCATGTCTACGCCACCTTTATAACGAAAGGGATGGCTGATTACCACTTCCCTGCTCATCCACCTGATTTTCCTCTGTTAGCCTTGATTGTTTCTGGCGGCCATAGCTCTTTAGTCCTATTCGAAAGCCACAGTCGGTATAAATTGCTGGGGCAGACGGCTGATGACGCTGTCGGCGAAGCTTTTGATAAGGTAGCTAAAATGCTTGGTCTACCCTACCCCGGCGGACCAGCGATCGCGCAGGCTGCCAAAAAAGGCGACTCTACCTCGGTTAAATTGCCGATAGCCCAGATGAGTGGTTATGATTTTAGCTTTTCCGGCTTAAAAACAGCCGTTTTAAGGGCTGCGCAGGCCCTGGCCGGAAAGGACTACACATTTGCCTCTAGCGGCCTGCCAGAGGCGCTGACAAGCGCTCAGAAAGCTGACTTAGCGGCCAGCTTTCAAGCTACAGCTTTGAAAACTTTAGTAGACCGCTTAGAAAAGGCCTGCCGACAATATCAACCAGCCAGCGTGGCGATCGTTGGCGGTGTAGCCGCCAATAGTGAGCTAAGGCGGCTGGCCGAAGCTGCCCTGCCCTCTGTTATCTACCCCGATGTAAAGCTATGTACAGATAACGCCGCGATGATCGCGGCAGCTGCCTTCTTCGGTAGATCAACAAATACACCCGTTGATCCCTATGGCCTATCTGTTGAGCCTGGCCTATCTTTGTAGACTTGCAAGCATTTTCACCTCTGTTATAATAGAGATGAAACAAACACGTAAGACTAAAAGTAGAGTTTCTGGAGTGGCTTTTCGGGTGAAAAGCTAGGGTTTTAGTTGGCTTATTTCATATGAAATAAGCCTATTTTTGACCTCTGGTATACTGGGGCTGAGATGAAATTGCCCAGCGTTTATAATCCGGCTGAGTACGAATCCGACATTTATTCCCTCTGGGAACAGGGCAGGGCATTCGAGCCAAAAAACAGAGGTAATCCGGGTGTTTTTAGTATAGTTGCGCCCCCGCCAAATGCTAATGCCGACCTGCACATTGGCTACGCACTTGTTGTCGCCATAGAAGATACTCTCGTCCGCTACCAACGCATGACCGGGAAGGAAACCCTGTTTGTTCCTGGCGCCGACCACGCCGGTTTCGAAACTTGGGTCGTTTACGAAAAGAAGCTCAACGAGAAGGGTAAAAGCCGCTTTGACTACTCCAGGGAAGAGCTTTACAGGCAGGTTTGGAGCTTCGTACAAGACAATAAACACAATTTTGAAAGCCAGCTGAGGAAGCTCGGCGCTAGCTATGATTGGAGTCGCTTCACTTTCACCCTAGACCCCAAAGTTGTTAGCCGGGCCTATAAAACTTTTCAAAAAATGTGGCAGGAAGGTCTAATTTACAGGGGTAAGCGCATTGTTAATTACTGCACCTTCCATGGCACCAGCTTTTCAGACATTGAAGTCATTCACGAGGAAGAAAAGACCAAGCTTTGGCATATCGCCTACCCCTTAGCCGACGGGGAAGGGGAGGTCGTCATCGCGACCACCCGGCCAGAGACCAAGCTAGGCCAGTCGGCGCTGATGGTCAACCCCAAAGACAAACGCTATAAACACCTTATCGGGCAGAAGGTTCTGCAGCCTTTAGTCCCAAATAAACCGATTGAAATTATTGCCGATGATTACGTGGATATGGACTTTGGAACGGGGGTGGTAACGGTAACGCCTGGGCACGACCAGAACGATTTTGAAGTGGCCCAGCGGCACAATCTGCCGATCATCGAGTTAATCACCACTGAAGGCAAAATCAGCGATAAAGTGCCCAAGGAATTCCGCAGATTGACGATCGCCGATGCCCGCGAGGCAGTTGTGAAGAAATTGCAAGAACTCGGCTATTTGCGAGAGATAAAAGACTATGTTCACTCAGTTGGAAAGTGTTACAAGTGCGGCACGATTATCGAACCGCTAGTTCGCGAACAATGGTTCGTCAAGATGAAGCCGCTGGCACAAGCGGCAGCCAAGGAGCTCAAGTCCGGGCAAATTGCCTTTTATCCGGCCAGCAAGCTCAAACAGACTCTGAGCTATCTGGAGGAAGTCAGAGATTGGAATATCAGCCGCCAGATTCCCTGGGGCATCCCAATCCCAGCTTTTCAGAACGTTAAACGTTCGTCCGATTGGATATTTGATGCCCGGGTTGACCAGGAATTTATAGAAAAAAATGGCAAGCGCTACCGGCGCGATCCAGACGTTTTTGACACCTGGTTTTCATCCGGTCAGTGGCCTTATGTAACGCTTGATTACCCTGGTTCAGACTTTAAAAAATTCTATCCGCTGAGCCTGATGGAAACTGGCGGCGAGATCCTTTACCAATGGGTGGCCAGGATGATCATGCTTGGGCTTTATACCACCGGTAAAGTTCCGTTCAAAGACGTTTATATCCACGGCTACGTACTGGCTGAGGGCGGCGCCAAGATGAGCAAGAGCTTGGGCAACGCGATCAATCCGCAGACGATTATTTCGGAGTACGGTTCAGACGCGCTGAGGATGGGGCTGTTATCCGGCCGCCGGCCAGGGGTCAACCAAGGGTTTCATACTCCAAAGGTCAAGGGCGGCCGCAACTTCGCCAACAAGCTCTGGAATGTCGCACGGTTCGTGGAAGCGACTGGAACGAAAAGCGAACAAATTAAGTTGGCGGGGCCGGCCGATCAGTGGATTGCCAGCCGGCTCAACCAAGCGGGTAGGGAAATTGCCGAATCCCTGGAAGCTTACCGGCTTAGTGAAGCCTACGAAGCGCTTTACGGATTTGTATGGCGGGATTTTGCCGACTGGTACGTTGAAGCCAGTAAAACAGAGGTAAACCCAGACTTTCTAAATAAACTTCTGGCCGAGACCTTGAAGCTGGCGCATCCTTTCGCACCGTTCGTTACTGAAGCCATTTGGCAAACTATGAACCCGGTGGGCAATAGTCTGCTGGCAACCCAGGAATGGCCGGAACCGCTAGTCTTTGATAAAAAGCAGGCGGTGATTTTCGAAGACTTAATGGCGGTAGCCAAGGAGACACGCCACATTATTTCTGCTCTCAAGGTTCGCCGGCCAGTGCTCTACTTCTCTGACTCCAAAACCGTTGCTGCAAACGGCGATTTACTGGTTCACCTTGGCCATTTGGGCGAGCTAAAAAGTGCGCCAGCCAGCGGCGGAAAAGGCCTGCGTCTGGCCACGCCAAAAGGCCGCTACTGGCTGGATGTCGAGGAGTCAAAGCTGGCAACTTATGTCGGACAATTGAAGCTCCAGGAAGCACAAATAACAGATGTGGTTAAGTTACTAAAGAGCCGATTGGCTAATAAAAGCTATGCTGCTAAAGCGCCGAAGGCTTTAGTGGAACAAAGCCGCTCGCAGCTAGTCGAGCAGACCGAAAAGTTGGTGGCTGTTCACGCCGAAATCAAAGCCTTTGCCAGTTACGCCGAGGGCTAGAAGACTAAGCTTTCGCGGGATCGCTTGATACCTTCGCTCGGCCGATAGTCGTCGAACCACAGCACTCGCCAGCCGGCTTTATCGGCGGCCATCAAATTGGTGCGGCCATCATCGATTAATAAAATTTCATTGGATTCGACGCCAGCAGTAGCTTGGGCAAGTTTATAAATTTTGGCTTCGGGCTTAATAGCGTTAACTTTAGAGGAATCAACCACCGCTTTATAGCCGACCGATGGTACGCGGTGGCTTTTGATCAGTTCATCCAGAAAGCCTGGCATGTTGTTGGACAATAGACCAACCTCGTAATGTTCGGCGGTCCATTTGACTAGCTCATCGATACCGGGCATTGGTTCGATGGCCGCCATGTAGTGCTTCTGCCAGTCAAAAGAACCTAGCCCGAACTCTTTTTTAAAGAGATTATTAAAGTCTTTTAAGTTCATATCGCCCCTGTTGACGGCATCGTTGTGGCGCCAAAAAAGCGTCTCGACTTCGTCCGGCGAAACGTGCGCTTCGGCGGCAATTGCCGGGAATGCCCGGTAGAAAAAGCGAACCAGTACGCCATTAACATCAAAATAAACGAAGCGTATACCACTCTTGGAAATTTTCTTAGCCGGCGGGGCAGGGGAAGCGGATTTTAAACCAAGTAAATCTTCCAGCGAATTAGCGGTAGCGGTCGCAATTGCCGCAACCGTGAAAACTGATGGGGATTTTATCGCGCCTCGCTCAATTTTGGCCAGCGTTGAATAGCTTAAACCGGCTTTTTGACACAAATCCTGTTGTGTCAGCCCAGCCTGCCGGCGCGCCGTCGCAAGGCGCTGGCCAAGAGCCTTTTCGTCCAAACTCATTAGCCTTATATTACCAGTTCAATTTGGTTTTTGCCAACCATTTGTGGCTAGCTGTTCTACGACTACGGGAAGAGAAGCCCGAGCGTCGGATTCATTCCGCGCCCGGAGCGATGAGAAACCCTGAAAGGGTGTCTTATGGATTTTAAAAGGCTAGCTTTTTGGCCATCTCGGCCAGCTCGCCGGCGGTGGGCTTCATAGCTGGATTTGGCATCTGGTGATACTCTTCGACGCTATTAAAGGGGAAAACGTGGACGTGAGCGTGCTCGACAGCTACGCCTTCGATTTGTTCGCCAACCCATTTAGGATCCAGTACTTCCTTGATTCGCTTAGCGACTTTTTTGACCGTTGTCATTAGCGCTAAGTAATCTTCATCCGTTAGATTCCAAACATAATCAACCTGCTTTTTGGGGACTACCAGTGTATGGCCGGCGGTTTTAGGATTGTGATCCAAAAAAGCGAAGGTTAGTGCGTCTTCATAAATTTTGTTAGCTGGCAGTTCGCCCCTGATCATTTTCGTAAAAACGCTGTCAGCCATGGTTAAAAAAGAATATCCAGAATGCTGAGTGAAAAAATAAAAATTAATACTGCCGCAACGCCGACAGCTGTTAATGTCTGGCGGAGATTCTCCCGGTTCCGAACCGTGAGCTTGGAATAAATCCAGGTTGATGTACCAAGTGTCAGAAGCAGCGAGATTACTAAATTGCTCATGGTCTCATTTTAACCCGTTTTGCGCGGAGCTGTGCAAAATGGAAAAGCAGCAACAATACAAGACCCCGCCAAATTTGTGCCACTTGATTGTGCAAATTTTATCGGGGTTGATATTAGTTGATGCGTGGCGGAGAGGGTGGGATTCGAACCCACGGTACCTCTTGCAAGGCACACCGCTTTTCGAGAGCGGCACCTTCAACCACTCGGTCACCTCTCCTTCTCTAACAGAGGTAATTATATCTTACTTTGCTTAAAGTCCGCTTTTACATACAATTATTGATAAGCATATGAATTTTGTACGCAAGGCATTACTGGTGATACTGACGCCGATATTCGTAACTCTGCTTTTCGCTACAGCTTTTGATACGGGAGTTGTCCGAGTTGCCACTCATCCGGCAACCGTAAAAAAAATCGTTGCCGATAGCGGCGTGTACAACAACATTATCCCGAGTTTATTGAAACAAGCTGGATCGGTGAACAGCCAAACGGGAAGCGTAGAACTCACAAATCCCGCAGTCCAGTCGGCAGCTAAAACTACATTCAGCCCACAGTTTCTGCAAACAACCACCAATAGTACTATCGACAGTATCTACGCCTGGCTAGATGGTAAGACCACGGTGCCGAACTTTAAAATTGATTTAACTAGCCAGAAGCAGCAGTTCGCTGAGTTGGTTGCCCAAGCAGCTGGGACTCAGGCTACCAGCTTACCGGCCTGTACAACGCCAGTTGATATGTCTAGTTACAACGTCTTTACAGCCAACTGTCTGCCAGCTGGCACCACGGCGAGCGATGTCTCCGGTGGCACGTTGAACACACTTTTGAGCGGGAAGGGCTTTTTAGACAATCCGGTCATTACCGCTGACACAGTTAAAGCGTCTGGCTCTAACCAAAGCGTTTTCACGGACAAACTCAAAAATGTTCCGCCAAATTACCGCCGTGCAAAACAAACACCGCTAATTTTGGCACTTCTAACGCTCCTGGTTGGAACCGCAATCGTCTTCTTATGCTCCACTAGACGGAAGGGGCTGAGACACGTGGCTATCACCGTTGCCGCCATTGGCATCTTTATGCTGCTGTTCGCGTGGGGACTAAATGAAGCGGTTAGCAAAGAAGTGCCGAAGGTTTCCTTCAACAACGCTGCCTTCGATACGAACGTCAGGGCGCTAGTGACAGACCTAGCTCAAGCAATTGATAAAAATTATTGGTGGTTTGGCGGAGTTTATACTGCTCTGGGAATCGCAGGCATCGGCGGGATTTGGTATACGAAGAAAGGCTCGGCTCATCCGACAGAACATGAAGCTGACAAAAAAACTTTCCAGCCACCTGTTAAGTCCAAGGTTTAAGTTTTCGACGAATCTGGAATTAGATTTCGTTGCCTTACTCAGCCAAAATAAAAACTAGACAGCAAACATTTTTACACGATTTGGCGCATCGTCTGCTAAGTTAGATATATACGGAGGTAACGATGTTCAACGAATTTAGAAAGTTTATTTTGCGCGGCAACGTGGTGGATCTGGCCGTCGGTGTTGTTATCGGCGCAGCTTTCAACGGAGTAGTGCAGTCGCTAGTCAAGGATATGATCACGCCGGTCATTTCGGCTTTTGGCGGCGGTAGCCGGTTTGAGGACGCTAGTTTTACGGTTCACCATAGCCAGTTTTTGTATGGTGATTTTCTGAACACGTTGATTTCGTTCGTTATCATAGCGGCGGTCGTCTTCTTTTTGGTAGTGCAACCTATTAATCGGCTGACAGCGCTGGCCATGCGCGGCAAAATTCCCGACGAACCCTCTACTAAAAAATGTGAATACTGCTTCAGTGTGATTCCAAAAGAGGCAACCCGCTGTCCGAACTGCACTTCTAAATTGGACTAGTCATAAACCTGGTACACCCGGCGAGATTCGAACTCACGACCTTTGGCTCCGCAAGCCAACGCTCTATCCAGCTGAGCTACGGGTGCTTGTCGAACAGGGGTAATTTTAACAGAGGTAGACTAATTTTACTAGCTAGAAACGCAAGCGGCGGGTTAGGCGCTCAATACTGTCAAGCTGGCGCTGCTCGTAAGGCAGATGGTCTTCCAGCGCGCCTATAATCTTTTCTTGGTCGGCAGGCGCAAAATAGGCCGAAACTGGAGGCATGAAACGCTTAATCGGCATAAGATCTATGCTGACTAAGGCGCCATCTTGAATAATCGCAAATGACTTAAACAGACTGTAGGGATAGAGTCTTTGCTCGATACGCAGCCCGTCATTCGATAGTTCGTATTTCAAATTCTTAGGCGTCCGGGCGGCAAATACACCAACGACCAACCCCAAAATTAAAATTATCGCCGTGCCAAAATAGTCGTGAATTAGAAAATAAATACCCGATCCCAGAGCCAGAGTTATAGCCGCCAGTGCTGCGTACCAAAGCGCGCCTTGCTTATGATCAATGTATTCGGTCGCGGTCCAGTTGACCGGCTTACCAGATGAAGGCTGGCTTTGCGAGTTCTGCTGATCTAGCTCAGGAGGACTATCAGAACCCGAACTACCGCCAGGCTTATACTGCCATGGGGTTACTGGTTCGTCTTTCATGCTAATGCTTATTATAACCGATTAACGTGGCGGAGAGGGAGGGATTCGAACCCTCGCGGGGGCTTTCGCCCCCCTAACGATTTAGCAAACCGTCCCCTTCAACCAACTTGGGTACCTCTCCTCGTCGAAGCCTGCGCGCTTGTTTCGTTTTGCTGCAAGTAGCAAAAGCTTCAACTTAACGCTACGCTTCTCCTCTCAATTTTACAAAACCCTGCACAATGCGTGTTTTTGTAAAATTGGCTAAACCAAATACATGATAGCAAACTACCTCTGTTTTTACCTGGTATAATCTTCTCTGGAGAGATGCTCGAGCGGTTGAAGAGGACAGTCTTGAAAACTGTTGTGCCTTGCAAGAGGTACCGTGGGTTCGAATCCCACTCTCTCCGCCAGGAGAACTGGACAAAGCTTAAGGAGTATGCTATACTTAGTTTTATGTCAAAGCTGTCAGGCGAAAAATCCGTACACGAAGGCTCCCAGGATCAGCTTTATAAAACAATAGATGAAGCGGCAGAGCGCATGGTTTATACAGTCCCCCAGGATGAATGGGAGACTATAATGGATATAACAGCGAGGACTCAAGACCCTGATCTAGTTGCTGAGTTCCTTGAAAAACACCGCGATCATCTTGCGCCTGAATCTGTATTTTTTCTTGAGATGTCAGAAGCCGTAAAACGGTCAAGAATTGAACCAAAGCAATAAAAAGTTCCAGACCCGTCTATTCCGCCAATTTTATAAACGTTTGGCGAAAACCAAGGCATCGACTTTTTTGGCACCGGCTTGGCGTAGAGTCTTTGTAGCAGCCCGTAGCGTCGCGCCAGTAGTAACCACATCGTCAATTAATAAAATCCGGCGTCCTTTTAATTTGTCCGGGCGTCTGACCCGGTAGGCTTGGGCCTGTTGTTTTTGACGTTGGGCTCGCTTGGCGCCGACCTGGCGGGTTTGGCCGAGACGACTTAGGGCGGGGTAATAATCAAGGTTCAGCTTGGCGGCTATTTTTTGAGCTAATAGATCGGCGTGGTCAAAGCCACGAGCCCGACGACGAACTGTGGCCGTTGGCACAGACACGACCAGATAGTCAGAGGGCAGTTCTAGGTTATAGAAGCAGAATGTTCCTACCATCAGCGCCGCCAGGCTGTCGGCAGCAGCTCGCAAATGCCCAAATTTATAAGCTTGGAGAACAGTCTGAGCGGCACCTTGGTAGTCAGTCGCTATCCAAACGCGGTTCGGTGCGCTCATTCGATGGCAAGTTCGGCAGGTTTGTCCAGACGGACTAACCGCACCGCAGAAAGCACAATGCTCGCCGTAGGGCAGAATCTCGGCTTCAGCGCACAATTCGCAAAACGCTGTGTGCTCGGCGCCGCATAGGAGACATTCGGGCGGAGCCAGCCAGCCAATGGCAGTCTCAAAAATACTCATTGTCTAAGAGGTTTGTTGTAAATGTCAGTATAACATGTTGCACCTCGGCACGGGGCTGGGCTATACTGAAGTTTAAGACAAAGACGCTCGTAAAGATTCAGGCCTAAACTAATATTTTGGAGGGAGAGACATGGCTCGAGGCAGCCAACAACAAGACGATCTTTTGATGGGCGATGATATTACCGCCGCTTTTTTGAGTGAAGACGAAGTTACCGAGGAACCAGCAACAGCAGCAGCAGCCGCTGAAGATCAGTGGGACGAGGACGAACCGGTAGCCGGTCAATTGGCTGTCGATGTTTATGAAACTAAGGAAAAGCTAGTCGTAAAAGGCCGCGTAGCTGGCGTTAATAAGAGTGAGCTAGACGTGTCTATTAGCGACAATACGCTGACAATCAAAGGTACTTTGAGCGCCGGCAACGAAGATAATGTTGAAAATTATTTCCTGCAGGAATGCTATTGGGGCGAATTTAGCCGCTCGATTGTTCTGCCAGTACCGGTTAAGGAAGATGAGATTGAAGCCGTGCTAAAAGACGGCGTACTGAGCGTCAGTTTTGCTAAGCAAAAACAAGACACGGTCAAGAAAATCCAGGTTCTTTAGAAGCTATTAGCTAATAACAAAACGCTCCGATTTGCTCGGAGCGTTTTTGTTTATCTGCATTCAAATCTACGAACTGGAAACTTTTTGAAGCGTGAAGTGGACCAGAATCTGAGCCATCGCCACAATAATTAAACCGATGATGGCGTACAGGATAGTATTTTTAGCACTAGTAACACTGGTGTCATTGCCACCGCTGGTAACGTAGCGCAGGCCGCCGACGATGATCATGACCACAGCAATAATGCCGACGACAGCCGAAAGCAAATTGACCACTTTATGGACAACGTTGTTAATCTTGCCAGTGGCACTAGTATCGTTGCACGATGCCGTGGGATTGTCCGTAAATTCCAAATCAGCACCACTGCATAGACCACTATTGATTTGTTGTTGGCCTACCTGGGCCAGGGCTAAGGGCGCTCCCAGGTTTATAACAAGCGTTGAGGCGACAGCTGCGGCAAAAAAAATTAGGCGCCTGACCATGCGCCTAATTATATCCCGTATCGGTTAATTTACTAGCTACTTGGTCGCCGTAGTCGTATTGTTCAGTACGAAGTGAACAATGATTTGAGCCAGTGCTACAACCACTAGACCGATTACAGCATAGAGTATGGTGTTTTTCGCCCCTGTGACTGATTCTTGTTTACCGCCAGAGGTAATGTAACGTAGACCAGCAACGATGATCATGATGACGGCAATGACACCAACGACAACGGACAATACGTTGATGATAACTGTGATCAAATGGTTAACCGAACCTGTAGCTTTATTGTCACAGCCACCGGTTGTACCGCCAGTCAGGTCGCCGTTTGAACCACTACATAGGTTGCCGTTTATGTCAGTTTGGTCAAGTGCAGACACTCCGCCCGCAACAACCATTGGCGCAGCTAGGATGACAAATGAACTGAGGGATAGAAGTAACAGTTTTAGTTTCTTGATCATTAATGGATCCTTTTGTTTATAGCTATACGATATACAGTGCTTATGGTTTAGTCAACCCCTTAAAATAAAGCATTTATCGGTAGGAGCAGGAGCTACTTGGTCGCCGTGCTCGTATTGTTCAGTACGAAGTGGACAATGATTTGAGCCAGTGCGACAACCACTAGACCGATTACAGCATAGAGTATGGTGTTTTTCGCCCCTGTGACTGATTCTTGTTTACCGCCAGAGGTTATGTAACGTAGACCGGCAACGATGATCATGATGACGGCAATAACGCCGACGACAACGGACAAGACGTTGATGATGTCGCCGATGGTTTTATTTAATGAGTTCGCCGCAGCGGTAGAGTTCTGAGGTGTATTAGTGCCATTGTTTGCTCCGCATTGGAGAGCTTCTTTGGCCGAGGCAGGGTTAGCACAGTCCGCCAAGGCCACCGACGCACCAAAACCAGCAACAGCGATGGCCATCGTCAGACCTAAGAAAATCGCCGCAAGTTTTTGCTTCATACTTTTCATTGTATAAGGTTTTGGACTACAAACGTTACGAATGACCAGGCCAGAGCCACAACAATCAAGCCGATGATAGAGGCCTGCAAAATAGCGCGGGCTTTTTTGACGCGTTCGGGGTTGCCGCCGCTAGTAGTCATGACCAAGCCGCTGCCGATGATCATACCGACGGCCACCAGGCCGGTAAGTAGAGCCATGATGTTGGACACAGTTTGCAGGACATTGTTGATCGGGTTTTTGTTGGAGCCATACTGCTGCGCATCTTCTTTGCAGATAGCGCTGCCAGGCGTATTGGCGCAGGGACCGGTTGTACAGACCCCGCCCTCGTATTTTGAACAGAGAGGACTATAGGCGAAAGCCGAGGAAGATAAGCCAATTAACACAAGGCTGACAAGACCGACTAGAAATAAAATAATTTTTGACATGGCTAGGTTTGGCCCAACACTGTGTTAACAATTGTGGCCGCCATGGCCGAGACTATCAGTCCAATGGCCGTGTAAATTATCATGCGCCGCGCAGTCGCCATTTGATTCGGATCACCGGCGGAAACCGTATAGCGGAACCCAGCAATGACCATCATCATTAGCGAAATGGCACCGATTATGACAAATAGCAGGGTGAGCGCTTTCTGCAAGGTCGCGCTGGTAGCCGGGGTAGTTGGCAGATTATCTTGGTTTGGGGTAATTAAATTTAGCGCGGCAAGAAATATACTCATCCTAGTGTCTTTCCGATAAATGATACCGCAGCGGTAGCTACCAAGACTATGGCTAGACCGACCAGTGAGTTGATAATTCGTTTGCGAGCAGCCGCACCTTTTTCGGGATTACCAGCTGCGATTATGTATTCAATGCCGGCGATAATAATAGAGATGACTGCTAAAAAGCCGGCGACTCTGATTAGCATATCGAGTACCGCCAGACCGATCGCCCAAGCGTCTCCCGGCAACTGTGCGGTAGGCGCGCATTGCCCGGTCGCATCGATTGAACCATTCTTGAGGTATTCCCACCAATGCGGTATAAAATTGAAGAATTGTCCCTGAGAGGACGGATTGCAATGCGTGCTGAAGGTCGAGGGAATAGTCGCGGCAAAAAATGATCCTAGTTTGGCTAAATAAAACATCATCCGAAGACGCCTCCGGGCACCAGCCATTGGACAAACGACCAGATTAAGAAGAAGGTTACCAGCGCTATCACACTATTGGTTATACGTTTTCGGGCGTCAGCTGCAGCTTGCGGGTTGCCGCCAGCCATTATGTACTGTATACCGCCAAAAATTATATTGCCTATGACAACTATGCCGACAACTCCGCCGACCAGGGTTACGAGATCATTCAACTTTGTAGTGATTGGATTTTTATGCAACTGATCGGAAACTTGGGTCGGAGTAGGCAAGTTAACTTGATTGGGCCCGGTCGCGGCCAGCGCCACAATCGGCGTAGTAATTATAGCCAGAGTACTTAAAAAGATACTTATTACCAGAAGGTTTTTTATTTTTGGCATAGTGGCTATTTGGCCTTGAAACTTAGTCTTTCTGAGTGCAAGTTTACCCTGTTTTAAGCATAAAAGCTATGGTATAGTCAACCTGAATAGGCTGACCAAAATGAAAACCCTAAAAAGATTAGCATTGGGCATGGCCGCACTGACGGTTTTTTTACCGATATTTTTCGGGTTTGTGCCAACAGTAAAAGCAGCCGGCGGCCCCAGCGCCCCACCGCCAACAACCTCGTCTAACCCCATACCAACACAGTCGGACTATTGGAAGATCTGTGCTCTAAAGGTTGTTTACCCTAATGCCCAGGGCAATGGTACAGATATTTGTAGCCTAACAGATACGAGTAGCGATGGTTCGGCCAGTTTTATTTATGGATCATCGCCGGCTAATGCTTTGACCGAAGCCATATATGATACTAAATATGGGGCGAATCCGCCTACAACCATTAACCTAAAAAATCCGGACGGTGTTGATGACCTAACCGGGGGTTCATCTACCCAGGAGACGCTGGCGTGGAACAACGTCGGTTACACTAATAGCTCTTATACCGTGTCTGGCACGCTTAATGGTACCCCCCAGAGCGTAAAATTTTACGTCTTTCAACCCGGGCTAGGCGCGCCGAATTACAAAAACTACTCGCTTTTAGTATCTATAAACTCCGATAAATCATTGCATGTCTTGGCGATGGTTTACAACGTACCGACCAACAATCAGGTGGTAGCGGCCCCGATCGATAAAGTAGCTGTTGGGATAACATCGTCGGGTGCGTTATGTACTTCGGCTTCGGAAGCTAGCTGTGGCCCTGCCTCGATTTATTCAGCAACAGTTAATAACCCGACCTCCGCTTGTGTAACACAGAGCAACATGGGTTTGGAGTGGCTTCTTTGTCCGTTGGTTGATGATTTCGATAAGGCTGCTGACCGTATAAATGGACTAATAGAAACTCAACTCAACTTTAACGTTAGCCAAAACCTGCCGGACAACGGGCCGGTACATTTTGCCTGGTCAATAATTAAAGATATCGCATCAAGTCTGGTGGTACTCCTGCTACTGGTTATGGTTATTGCCCAGGCCTTTGGTGGTGGACCATTCGAGGCTTACACGATCCGTAAAATGCTGCCCAAGTTGGTTGTTGCGGTCATAGCCATGCAGCTATCTTGGGATATTTGTAAATATTTGATCGATCTAGCCAACAGCGTGGGGCAGGGGGTTGCGTCAATACTAACCTTGCCCTTTAACAACAGCCCCGGGGCTCTGACGCTTAATGGAATACTTACAAAACTGGCCCCCAGTAACTTTCAGGCTGCGCAGGCGGCTCTGCCAATCACCTTTATTATCCTGGGGTTCATTGGCTTGGTGGCACTTCCGACAACCATGGTGCTGCTGTTCAGCCTGCTGGTCGGCGTCTTCGCGGCGCTGATGGTCCTACTTTTCCGGAATGTTCTAATTGTGGCCCTGGTGTTGTTCTCGTCGTTGGCCTTTTTGGCCTGGACCATGAACGGCACGCAAAACCTATGGAAAACCTGGAGAAGCAATTTTGGCAAATTATTGATGCTGTTCCCGGTGGTTATTTCCATCATCTACGTCGGGCGTATCTTTGCCTGGATAGCTGCCGGAGCCTCTGGTGACAGCATCATCAAATGGATAACCGTAGTCATCGCCTACTTCGGTCCATACTTCATCATCTTTAAGGCCTATAAGTGGGGAGGTGGACTATTGAGCGCAGCCGGCAATGGTATTAATAATGCCAGTAACCGAATCAATAAGGGTTCGGAGCAGACTATTCGTGGGATCGGCGAACGATATCAGGGCAAAAGAGCAAAAATGTATGATCCCAATGCCGGTTTGGGCTCTAGGACACTACGTCGGATTCAGTCGGGCCATGTAATACCTTTCTCTAAACGATCCCAGCGGCTAGCCATTGCCGCGGGTGATAAGTGGCAAAACGAACGCGATGAAGAAGCCTTAGCCCTTATTAATCGGAAGGGCGAAGGAGCCCGTCGTGATGGTTATGACATTACCCGCAGAGATAAACAGGGCCGAGTACAGAAGTATAAGCTCGAGAATGGGCACATGGTAGATAAGCAGGGCCGCGTGACAACTGACGCAGATAAGGCCGTTACGGAGGATGCGAATCCGGGCGATCAATTAGCCACAAAACATTTGACTGGCGTAGCGGCAATGAAGCAGATGTGGGTTGACTTAGCAGAGGATGGGCGTGACGTCCATGAAAAGAAAATGGCTGTCAGACAGCTACTAGCCACTAGCTCCTGGCCTGAAATTCAAGGATCCTTTACGCGAAGCGGCAAGAAAGTTTTTGATACTGATATCTGGAACCCAGCTGTTACAGGCAGCCCGGAAGATTATCCAAAGGTTTTGCGTAGTCGGGTTGACGCAACTCCACATATTCTAGATTCTGCAGACAAGGCTTTGGTCTCCAAGAACGCAGAGCTTAGGCAATCCGGGAAAGCTTCTCTGTCCGAACTGGATGCCAGAGAATTCAAGGCAGCCTACCGAATGAATTATGCCCTCGATAAACAAATGAGCAACGAAGACTTTGCTACTCAGTCCGATGGCTTCTGGGAAGAGGCCGCTCGGCTAGCCAGCCTACGCGACCCCGTAACTGGCCAGCTGACAGAAGAAGCTCGCAGTATTCGTCGCAATCTAAGGGCCCGCCTAAAGTCAATCCATGATATTGGTGGAACTGCTCCTCAACAATTGCTGGGGCACCTGCAAAACGGCGGAGATCTGCAGACTAGTGTGGAAACAGCGCTCGGCGTTTCTAAAGGAAGACTCAGCGCTTATACTGACCCTCGCACAGAAGTACTCGAAAATTATCCGGTCGTTATTGACGAAAAGGTAGAGCCCGTAACCACGGCGGAAAGGGCTTCGCAAATCTATACTGCCGGGAATCCCGCGGGCGGATCTAGAACAAGGCGAGTCACTAGAGAAAACCTACATAACATGTCAGAGGAAAATGCTATTGACTGGGTCCGGTCCCAGGAGGGATATCAGAGCCTATCCAATGAGGACCTGGTCGCCCTATACAACTCTAGGTCTCGCCTTCCAGGCAGTGCGGTTCAGCAAGCTGCCAGACAGGAATTGAGAAGGCGAGGCGTACTAAATCCCGAGGACAGTACGACGCTTAACATACCTCACAGTGAGAACATTGTTCTGCCTGGAGAGCGTGGTTTTGAGCCCCCTGATTCCAGTCAGCTACCCGGTGGACCAAATTTTAATAATCCAAATCGGCCTGGAGGCGCCCGATGATTGCGCTTGAGATTTTTCTAAAAGATAATGGTTAAAGATGGCTGTATATAAAGTAATTCAAGATATCGAGGCCGAAGATAAAATTGTCGGTCCCTTAAGTCTTAAAGGTTTCGTCTATGCAGCCGCCGCCGGTGTTTTAGCCTTTGTTAGTATCCGCTTACTAATTAGCGGGTTGCCGTGGTTTATAAAGCTTATTTTTATAGTAGCTTTTTTGCCGCCAATGTTATTATTCGGCGTTCTGGCAAGCCCACTGGGTCGCGAACAGCCGACCGAGGTCTGGCTACTATCACGAATCCGGTTCCTTCTGAAGCCTCGTGAACGTATTTGGGATCAAGCCGGTACTAAACAGCTTGTTACTATAACCGCTCCAAAGCGCCCAGAACAGATGCTAACCAAAAACTTGAGCCAGACTGAAGTTGCCAGCCGCTTGCAATCTCTAGCTAGTACACTGGACAGTCGTGGTTGGGCCGGTAAAAATACGTCTATAAACTTGGGTGCTCAACCTAGTTATCTTGACACTCAGGTCGACGACGATCGCCTGAGCACCGCAACCGTTAGCGAAGCGGCTCAACCGGTACTGGATGTTCGTCCGTCGGACGATATCCTAGACGAGCAGAATAACCCGGCCGCTCAAACCATGGTGGCGCTAGTTGAGCAAAAAGAAGCAGAGCGTAAACAGGCTCTGATTGACCAAATGAACGCCACCCGAGATGAAACCGACCGTCAGACTTCTGTCAGAAATAAGTCCGAGGCTGGCAACGAATTGACCGAGGATGAGGAAAAGTTGCTAAACCAACTCCACGCCCGCGACGCCGCCTTTTCCCACCCTCAAATTATCCGAGCCGGAGCAACCGACATGCCGGTGACAGGCAATTCCCAAACTGTTAAACTGGAGCTAGCCCAAAGTGGTAATGATTTAAGCGTGGCAAGTATTGCTCGTCTCGTCAACCGAAGCGCATCGAGCTTTCCTGGCGAGGTCGAAATCCCGCTTTAGATCATTAACCGAGGGGGTGGCTAAACAGTATGGACGAGGGCAAAACACAAAGTCTTAATACCCAAGAACCGGTTCCAACACCCGGCTCATTGGCTGCACCGACTACATCGGCGACAGCTAGTTCGAATGTGGGTAAAGTTATCGCCCAGCAGAACAGCGCCACGAACCCCAACAGCACCCAAAACAGTCTGCTGATAGGTGAAATTCGCGATGGAATTGTGATTATGAATGACGGCACCTTCCGGGCGGTGATTATGTGCCGCTCGGTTAACTTTGATCTAATGAGTCCCGAAGAACGCGAAGCCGTGGAATATAGTTACCAAGGTTTCTTAAATTCCCTGTATTTTCCAGTTCAGATTTTTATCCGCAGCCAAAAAGTCGATTTGCGGCCTTATCTTGAACGGCTAGGCAAAATTCGCACAAACATGGATAACATGCTTTTGGGACTTTTGATGGAAGACTATATAAGCTTTTTGGCTGATATCGCCTCGGAGACCAACATCATGGATAAGCAATTTTATGTGGTGATCCAGTACCCTGAACCCGACCAGAATTTAACTACCGCTTTACGCCAAAGTACTGGTTTCTTTCAAGGTCTAGCGGGTTTATTCACTCCCAAAAGAGAGCCTCATGTGTTGATTGATGATACCACTCTGACCAAAGCTAAGACTGAGCTTAAAAACCGGGTCGAGGCCGTCATGCAGGGACTACTGCAGTGCGGCGTGCAGTCGGTGCCGCTTGATACTCAGGAGTTAATCGAGTTGTACTACGATGCCTACAACCCCGACACGGCCACACGTCAGAAGCTGGACATACATAGCACAATTGGCGAGCCAGTAATCACTAAAGCGGTTCCGGCTGGAGCGGCCGGAGGGACAGCTCAATGATCGGTTTTGGTAAGAAAAAACCGGGTGATAATCCTGCGAACCAAGCAGCTACGCAGCGAGAGGAAATGGCCAATTCTTTTAATAAGGGCGTTACTGCATTGCGTGATTTTATCGCGCCCAGTTCGCTGGTATTTTCTGGCAATTATTTCCAGCTGGGTACCCGATTTGCACGGACCTACTATGTTTACGGCTATCCTCGCCAATTGTTTACCGGCTGGATGAGCTCAATGGTCAATCTGGACGAAGTAATCGACTTGTCACTAGTTGTCCAGCCGGTTGACAGCCAGGTGGTGCTCAATAATCTACGCAAAAAAGTGTCACAACTGGAGGCCGGCATCCAAATCGATACCGAACAGGGCAAAGTCCGTGATCCTGGCAAGCAGGCGGCTGTCCAAGACGCCGAAGAAATGCGCGACAAGCTGCAGGTTGGCGAAGAGCGTTTCTTCCGTTTTGGCTTTTATTTCACGATCTATGGTGGGTCGTTGGAAGAATTAGAGTTTATCAGCCATAAAGTCGAGAGTTTGCTCGGCCAGCAGTTGGTCTATTCTAAGGCGGCTTCGACCCAGCAAGAACAAGGCCTGAACTCCACGATCCCTCAATTCACGGACCAGCTCAAAATTTACCGCAATATGAACACCGGCGCGATTTCTACGAGCTTCCCGTTCACCAGCGCCGACTTATCCCAGGACAACGGCATTTTGTATGGCATCAATATGCATAATTCCGGCCTAGTAATCTTTGATCGATTCAGCTTAGAAAACGGCAATAGCGTAGTATTTGCTAAGTCGGGCGCCGGCAAAAGCTTTGCCGTCAAATTAGAGGCGCTGCGTTCCATGATGTTCGGCACTGAAATTTTCATCATCGATCCGGAGAACGAGTATAAAAAAATGTGCGATGCCGTCGGCGGCTCCTATATCCGCCTGAGTCTAGCCAGCATTACGCGCATTAACCCTTTCGATTTGCCACAAGTAGTTGATAAAGACGAGTCAGACAACGCGCTGCGCTCTAATTTAATTACTTTGCATGGACTGCTTCGATTAATGATGGGTGGCGCCCAGATAGAAGTTCAGGGTGGCGGCATGGCGCCAGCATTAACCCCGGCCGAAGAAGCGGACCTTGATGCTGCGCTGATCGAAACCTACGCTAAAGCCGGCATCACCAACGACCCGCTGACCCACGGCGCTACAGCCCCGACTATTAATGATTTGTATGACACTTTGCTGCACATGGGCGGTTCGGGCCCGCAGCTAGCACAACGCTTGCGTAAGTACACCAGCGGCACCTTTGCCGGAATTTTCAGCCAGCAGAGCAATGTTAATGTTAACAATTCTATGGTTGTCTTTAACATCCGGGACTTGGAAGACGAGTTGCGGCCAGTAGCTATGTATATTGTGCTGAACTACATCTGGAATAAAACCAAGGCCGATAAAAAGCAAAGGATTTTGATAGTCGACGAGGCTTGGCAGCTAATGCGTTACGAGGATAGCGCCAATTTCTTATTCTCCTTAGCTAAACGGGCCCGTAAATATAATCTTGGTATTACGACCGTCACCCAGGATGTTGAAGACTTTATGGCTAGCCGCATGGGCCGGGCAATCGTCGCCAACGCTAGCATGCAGCTACTGCTTAAACAATCGCCAACAGCCGTTGACGCCCTGGCCGACGTTTTTAAACTAACCAGCGAGGAAAAAAAGCGCCTCAGCCAGTTCCCGGTTGGACAGGGCCTATTTTTCGCTGGCCAAAACCACGTACATATCCAGGTTATCGCCAGCCCGACCGAGACTGATTTGATAATATCTACCCCTGGTCTGACACCTGTCGAGGGCGAAGCACCAACTGCGGCTGTAGCCTCTCCTGAGATTGAGTCGCCACCACTGGCACAATCGAATATCGAAGCTAGCGGTTCAACTGCCGCCAGTTTGCCACCAAGTATTCAAACTGTTAGCGGAGCATAGATTAGCCAGTTATGGCTAACACAGTTTACGACCCGGAAACAGAAAAAGACCGCCCGGTTGGCAGCGGAGGTTCGACCGATTTTTTGCGCCGGCGTGAAAGCTTGCATAATCCTGACGCCAGCGATAATCAACCAGCCGGAAAGGCTGGTGGCCCGCGAGCCGGTAGCGAAAAGGCGCCTGACTATCGTCCTCAATACGCACCTCGTTCCCGTGGAGAGGGGGATGGTGACGAAAAAGTTTATCGCACTGCTGGCAACGAACCTTCAGATACGCTGGGCGAACCGCTATCAGGCGAAGGCAAAAAATCATCGGCAAAAAAAACTGTTCCCGACAGAGGTGAGCTGGCACAAAAAGAAGAAGCTGCTACCGGCCAGGAGGCGCAAGCATCCACTGGAGTGGTTCAGCATGAAAACCAAGTTGGCCGCGGTTGGACAGGCAAGGGCGGATCAAAAGCTAACCCTCGCTGGTACGCTCGACATAAACGAAAGTTGATTTGGGGTGGCGTTAGCGCCACTTTGGCCGGACTATCAGTCGCGCTTTTCTTCGCCCTACTTCCTTTAAAAATTCTAAACGTTGTTAACAACCTGCAGAACCGCTTTTTTGCTACCGGGCAGAATGCTGTCCAGACTGAAACGGATAATCTATTCAGGGGCTACGTCATTAAGCATGTCCTGCCGAGTTACAAAACTTGTGGGACAACCATCAGCAAAAACTGCAGTATTAACGTTGTCGGTACCGATCCCGTTAGTAAGCTCTACCGCAGCTGGTCAACCGGCCGCCTGGAAAACAAATTGGCCCAAAATTATGGTATCGAGTTCCAGCACCGAGCTGACGGGTGGTATTTAAAGACGCCTAGCACCAGTGGGGTCGGCCTGGCAATCGGTGAAAACGGCGCCGAGCTAGATAGTGCCTTCAAGAAGGTTGGAATCTCCGAGATTCGCGGGGCAATCAGCCAAGAGACCAGATGGTACCAGGTTTATTTCAGATTCAAAGTCGGAAGCTTGCTTCAAGAAAAGTACGGCATCAGGCGTTGCTTGATTTTCTGTTCCGTGACGGACCCGCTCACCAACAAAGTGGCCGATCAAAAAATAGCGGCAAAACTGTTTTTGACACAGCGGGTCATCACACCGCGCAACCAAACGCTAGGCATAGCCTTTGAATGTTTGCTTAACGGTTGCATCGCAGACACTGCCCAGCCGACCACTGACGCAACGCCGGGACTCACAGGGGCTGAAGCCGGAGCTCCAGAAAATGCTGAAACCGACGCGGCCATCCGTAGAGGTCTCACCAGTTTTGCAGCCAGGTACGGCGTGACTGACAGCGGCTCAGTTGATGCGCTGGTTCAGACCTACAAAGATATCTCGGACAAAGGTTTTCAGAAATACCTCGTTACCAAAGGACTGGCCCCGTTCATCGGCGAAACTACCGCCGATGGCTTCACTAAACTGGTACCGATAGCCGGCTGGATAGACCTGACGGCTAGATTGGTTCAGGCGGGTGGCGAAGCCAGCCAAAACCTTAGAAAATTGGCTTATGTCACTAACGCCACGGCTGCGGTTGATCTATTTTCTATGTATCGGACTTATGCTGATGAGATAAAAAGTGGCCACGCCAACGCTACCGAAGTTGGCTCGCTAGTTGATTCACTGGGCTCGGGTAACCAGGGATCCTCCACTGATCCAGAAGTCGGCGGCACAGCCAGTGCTGAGCAAGCGCCGCTCTATGATTATCTTATCAATGGCAATACCAACGCCAGCGCTTCCTCTGCCACAGCTTCTAAGGGCTCCTTGCTCAGCGACTTGCTGGGATCACAAGTCTTGGCCGCTTCCGGCGCTACAACCGCAACACCAAGCTATCTATGCAATAACGGCAAGGGCGTGCCTGCCGGTCAGTTGGTCTGCAACGAAGAAATTCTCGGTCAGGGCAACCATTACGCCGATACCATAAAAAACATTCCTGGGTATGATTTTCTACAAAAAATATCCGGCTTATGGATGGCGTCTGGCGGACAGGTATTCAGCATTATTAACAGTATCTTGGGCAGTGTATTCCAGAAAGTCGTCGCTGGCCTAGACGCCACCTGTGGCCTGCCGCTTTTCAGCCAAGTAAGTCTCTACTGTCAAGCAAAGACTCTGGCAAGCGGGGCAGCCTCAACACTGGTCAATGCCGTTACCCAATGGCTTATCCCGAACCCCTTCAGTACTAATATGAGCGGCGCTCGCACATTTGATATGATGGCAGCCGGCGCTGATGTGGCTGGGAATGACTCTGCCCATACTACGCTTGGTGGCCAAGCGCTAACACCTGCACAATCGGCCACAATCACTAACCAGCAGTTAGCCGACAATCAACAACAATATGCCCAGCAGTCGGTTTTTGCCCGCCTGTTTAGTACCTCGAATCCTTACTCTTTGACCACGAAATTGGCTATGGCCCTGCCGATGAACTCATTACCGTCAATTCGTTCGGGCATTGCTAGCTTCCTTGGCAATCCATTCGCTGTCATTGGCCATAGTTTCAGTACATTATTCTCCGGGCACGCCTATGCGGCCGCCACTGTTCAGGCCGATCCATTTGGCGTTACGCAATATGGTTACCCGGCCGGCACGATTCCAAGTGATCCTCAAACCTACTGGAATGATAATTGCAGCGACGACGCCTCTCACGCCTACCAGAACGACGCCGCCAATAACAGCTGGAACAGCACGGCGTCCACGACTTTGGATTCTAACCACATGCCAATGAACAATTCGACAAACCCCTGCCTGCTGATAATGGCGACCGTTGGTAGCGACGGCGCGACATACAGTTCTGACGTATTAACTGCGGACGATCAAGCCAATTAGCTATGCAGATATCGAAACGGTTTTCTTTGCAAAGAATCGCCTGGGCGGCACTGGCCGTAGTACTTTTGCTTTCGAGCCTTGGTGGAAGCACCGTTTCGGCCCTGACCCAGGACGATATAAATAGTATTTATAACGATACTGTCTGGTATAAGGCCGGAGGCGGTGCAGCATGCGGGTCGGGCACTTTGGTCGGAAGCGATAATGCCCAAAAAGTTTGGAACTACCTAAAAGGACAGAGCTTAAGCGACGCTCAGGCAGCCGGCGTAATGGGCAATATGCAACAGGAGTCCTCGTTCGACCCAGAGAGAATTGAGAGCGGTGGCAATAGTACCAACCCGGCGGACGCTGGGGGCGGGGGCTGGGGTTTAGTCCAATGGACACCAGGCTCCAAGGTTCTCGATATTGCCCAAAGTCTTAATATTACCGACCCAATCTATCAGCTCTCGACACAGCTAGAAATAGTTTGGGGCGAGATGATTGGCACTAGCCCAGTGGGTGTTGTCAATATGCTCAATGGACTGAAGCAAATCAGCGACGCTGCCCAGGCGGCAACCTACTTTAATGCAAATTTTGAAAGCGGTACTGATCCGAGTGGGGTCAGGGAGACCTATGCCGTGGCGCTGCTAGCTCAATATGGAGGGACTGGCGCCGGTGGTGGCTGTGGTAATTCAATTAGCCCAAATTGCCAAGCCGCTAGCGGCACGGCTAGGATTCTCTGCGACGCCGAACAGTACGACACGGTTAGTTATAGCGAGGGCGGCGGCCACCAGGGCGGAGCTGCCTGGCATACCGACTGTCCAAGTATTGGGCCAGGCTGTGTCTTGGATTGCAGCGGTCTTGTGAACGTTGCAATTTATGATGTGTATGGAACAAATATTAATGAGACAACGTATACCGAGGCAAGCGACACGCAGTATTGGCATCATATCTCGTTCGGCGAATTACAGCCCGGAGACTTACTAGAGCCGGGGCAATATAACGGCGGCCATGTAGAAATAGTCGATCATGTTAACGGACACACTATTTACACCTTTGGCGCTCATACTGCCAATGCCCCTCAGCCAGACCAGGTCGGACCGACAAATTATCAATCTAATTCTAATGACGTCTACCTGCGTTACGCGGGACCAGGCGCATGAATAACTTAATTTATGCTAAGGTCATAAAAGATGCGGCTTAATAAATACATATACTCTCTAGGTCTTCTGTTTTTCGTCGTAGTTGGCGGCCTGGTGGCACAGTACTTGATACTCGGTGGCGCCAGGGAAGTTAAACTATCATCTTCTGCACCGCTTACTGGCAGCGTTGCCCAAAGCCTGTATTCCGGTAATGGACGAACCAAATTATTAACTCCTGGCAAAGATTTTAATCTTAAAAACACCCACTACTTTGATAATAATACCTGGGTAGTGACTACAGTTACGCCGACTAAACAACAGTTTAACCAAGCGGTTGTCGTTCTAGAGAAAAAAGATTCGGCCTACCAGGCTGTGCTGGGCCCGGGCAGCGCCTTCTCAAGTAGCGTTCTTATAAGTCTACCGACCGATGTCGCCAATTATCTTAGTAATCTGGGAGTGACTTATGGACTCGGGCAATAGACAAAAACTTAGTCTCGCCCTCTATGGGTTGTGCCTCCTAGCTCTGGCGGGGATGGTCTATTTGGTGTTTCAGGCCGTCAACACCGCCAGCGCCACTGGTATCCTGAAAGTCAGCTCCCCGGATAAAAAATCCTCGCTTAGCGTTAGCCGCACTGACTCGGTAGCCAAGTTCATCGGTGTGGGTGGCGCTAAAGTACGCCTGAGCCCCGGAAGCTATTTGGTGGGCGCCAGCAATAACGGTCGCCAGGTCTATGAAACCGTCGTTATTAAAAAGCAGGCAACCGCTAATTTAAGCCTGGATCCTTCCAAGGCAGTTGTTTTCCCAACGGTTGAGGCCGTGGATTTCACCGGTTTTGACTCCCTGATCAACAGCGGTCTCACCTCAGTCCAGATAAGTATCCTAAAAAGTGCTTTTTTCCGTTATAAGCCAACGGAGAAAACAGTCGCAATCGACGCCTCCAGTGTCGTGCCAGGACCCCATAACCCAGATACTGACATTGGTTTTAGCCTACAGTTCAACTTATCTCTTGACTCCAGGGCTCTCAAGGCAGTAGTTAGCTATTCTGAGCTTACCAGCGCACGTCTCCAGCTGTTTGATCAGCAGGGCAGCGCACTTTTTGACTCTAGTAAATAGAGCTTGCGGTTGCAATTTTTAAGCAAATATGCTATATATAGAGGCGTGAGTAATCCAAACAAAAACATCGACCGTCGACAAAAAATAGTACAGCGTGTGGCGCCATGGATGGCTGGCCTCTCTTTAGCTGGCGCTGTGGCCGCAGAAGCCTCTACCGCCCAGGCGGCTCAAACTAAGACCGAGGTACAGACAGCGGTCAATTATGAGAGTCCCAAGGGGTACCTTAATGAAATTAACAGTCGCTTGTTAGAGATAAAATCAGAGCTAATTAAAGCACCCGGTGTAAAGTCTGGCAACACAGGGATGATTACGGGTGATCCCAAGACGCATAAGCTTATCTCAGGAACTTATTATATGCTCGAGCGGCCAAGTGGGAAAAATCATAATCATACAGACTTTATAAATATGGTTTTTATAAAAGGTCAGGAGCTGCCTTTTGTGGCTAGTGGGGGGGTAGATTATTCGGCAAACACTAAAACTGGGCAGCAGTCGGGCGTAGAGTTTTATATGCTGCACGAAGATGTCATCCAGACTGGTGTGGATGGTGGTTTCAGTAACACCAAATATAAGGACGTTGTAGATTACGACGTGGCCAAGCTCAACATTTCCGTTAATAATCTGAGAAATGCTAAAAGCTATCGCGTAGGCATACGCCCGCCTCTAGGCAAACTTCCAAGCGATGACGCTAAAGCTATGTTTGATTATAAGTATCATCCGACCCAGGTCATGGATGCCTACAACCAGTTCTTTGAGTTGGCTGCCAGTTTCGGTCTAAAGTCCTAGTTTATTTAAGCGCGATTAACTTGTGCCCGCGGTCGAAGTATTCGATGACAGCGTCAGCGTCAGTAGTCGTTAAAATGGCTTGGCGTCCGGTTAAAAGTTCAACCAGCGCCTGGCGGCGCTTGCCGTCCAGTTCGGAGAAAACATCGTCCAATAGAAGTATTGGGGCTTGTCCGCGGCTTTTTTCTACCAGCTCGGCCTCGATTTTTTTGAGCGCTAAGATTAATGATCGGGTCTCTCCTCGCGAAGCAGTTATACCGGCGGGGTAGGTATTGAGCGAAAATATAAAGTCCTCGCGGTGTGGTCCATGTCCGGTAAAACCCCTAGCTAAATCCGACTGGAGGCTTTTGCCTAATTTAGCGACAAGCCGGCTGGCGTAGTGGTTGATTGGAAACTCAGCGTCGTATCTAAGGCTCAGTTTGGAGCGCCGGCCAGCAATTTTGTTGTAAGTCCGAGCTAGACTGGTATTAATCTGGGTGGCGAGATCCGTGCGCACGGTAGCTAGTTGGGCGCCTAGATCGCCCAGCCGCACATCCCAGGCAAAAAGCTGGCGGCCGGCAAATCTTTCGCCGCGTTTTAATAGGGCGTTGCGTTGGGTCAGAGTCCGACGATAGGCTGCAGATAAGCTTTTAAATTGCGGGTTGGTGCGCTCTAAGATATCGTCAGCCCAGTCGCGGCGGTCGGAGGGACTGCCGGCGATAATGGCCGTTTGGTTGGGTTCGAAAAAGACAATTGGAATACTGCGCTCGTAGTTAAGCCTTTTTAGGTTCGTAGCGTTTATAGAAAAAGTTTTATCTACCGAGTCGCCTATGGGCTCTAGTTTGACGCTTCTTTCTGAGCCTTCAAAAACACCATCTAATCGTGCCCAGGCTTTGCGGTGCTTGATTAGCTCGGCATCGCTAGCTTTATATGAACGGCCGCGTGACAAAACCATTACTGCTTCTAGCAGGTTGGTTTTGCCGCTGGCATTGGGACCGACCACAATATTGACGCTTGGCTCAAATTCGAACGACGCGTCAGAGTAACTGCGAAAGTTTTGCAAACGGATAGATCTGATCATTCTTAGTTAAAGGGTACATTCTATGGCTGTTTGGTTCTAGTCTTATCTGGAAGATAGCCCGAGCGTCGGATTCATTCCGCGCCCGGCGCGATAAGAAACCCTGATGGGGTTTCTTATTTTGCTAGCTGCGCAGCGGCATTATCAAGTGTAGATAATCGGGCTCTGATTTGCTCCTAAGTACACAGGGTTCTAGTTTGCCGTTGAAGCAAAATTCTATTTGGTCGCCAGAAAAAGCGTTGAGGGCTTCAATCAGATATCTGGAGTTGAGAGTTACTTCGCCGTCACTGCTGACTTGGGCTTCAGCGGCCGCGGTGTTTTCTCCCAGCTGGCTGGCGACGGCGTTGATGCTAACTCGGGCGTCTTCTTTGGAGGCTTTAATAGTGATACTACCGGCGCTTTCGCGGGCAAACAAGCTGGAAACTTTGGCGATGTTGGCCAGGTCTGCTCGAGCCATTTTGGCTGTGGTCGCGAATTTGGAAGGTATTAATTTGCGGTAGTCGGGGTAGGTGCCTTCGATTAAGCGGGCAACTAGGTTGACGTCGCCAGCATGGAAAGATACCTGCTGGTCGTCATGGCTAACAATTACCTCTTCTTCGTCGCTGATGATCCTTAGAAGATCGGCGGCAGCGCTGGCCGGTAGCAGAAAATCTATTGGCTGGCTGTTTTTGATAAGTTTGGCCTCGGCTAAGCGGTAGCTATCGGTTGCGGCTATTGCCACCCCTGTATCGTCGCCGTGAAAATTTACACCTGTTAAAACCGGTCGAGAGTCATCTGGGCTAGCGGCAAAAACTACTTTAGAAAGTGCTTTTTTGAAGTCAACTGCTGGAATTTTCCAAGTTGCGGCTTGGCTGATAGCTGGCATAACCGGAAAGTCCTCGGCTGGGATTCCATTAATTACCGATTGATATTGGTCGGTGGTTATTTTTAGATGGTTTTCTTCTAGCTCTAGGTTTATTACGCCTTCGGGAAGACTGCTAATAAAGTCTTGCATGAGTTTGGCGGGGACGGTGATAGCGCCTTCGGCGGTGATTTTGGAACCAACAAAGTGGGTTATGGCGATGTCTAGGTTAGTGGCTGCAATGCTGAGGCGGTTATTTTCGGTTTTAAGGAGTACGTTGGCAAGCACAGGGAGTGTGCCGCGGTTACTGGCGATACGAGCAACGGTATTTAGGGACCGAGCTAAATTGTTTTGGGCAACTTGTAGTTTCATGATTATTATTAAAATCCTTTTAATAGAACCTTAGACTTAGTAGGTGATGTGGAAAAAGAGTATTTCAGGCCACCCAAACAGAGGCAGAAGAACCTAGTAAAAACTGTGTATATGGTTAGTGCATAAGCCTTGATGGTTGAGTAAAAACTGTGCAGTAAAAAGGGCCCGGTAAAAAATTTTACCGCTAGGTTGTGGTATGTGGTCATAACTAGTTGGTTTTGTAACCTTGTTTTACCCAACTTCTGCACGTAGTTCTTCACAGCCTTAAGCATAGATTTTTTCCTTTAGCTCATTAATTTGTTCGCGAATAGGGCTGTCATAACTAGACTCTTTATTAATTTTCTCAATTGAGTGTATAGCAGTGGTGTGGTCTTTACGGCCTAGTTCGTGAGCAATTTTGGGGAAGGATAAATGAAGCTCGTTGCGCAGCATATACATGGCTATTTGACGAGGAACAACAATGTCTTTATCGCGCTTAGGGCCGAGTATATCCTCCATGGAAATATGGAAATATTTAGCGGTGCGTTCGATAATTTGGCGAGGGCTGATGTGCTTTGGCCGGTTAGCCTGAGCCTCAAAAATCGACTCCACCACATCCATAGTTGGATTGACGCCCCGCATTTCACAAAAGGCAATCACTTGGTTTAGGGCGCCTTCTAGTTCACGGATGTTGTTTTGAACGCGGCCGGCCAAAAACTCAACCACGTCCCCGGGCAGCTCGATTGACTGCGAACCAGCCTTACTGTGCAAAATTGCGCAGCGGGTTTCAAAATCCGGCGACTGCATATCAATACTCATTCCCCAAGCAAAGCGGGATCGGAGCCGCTCTTCCAGGGTTGGTATGTCTTTAGGTTGTTTATCGGAACTCATAATAATTTGTTTGTTGGCCTGGTGTAGGGCGTTGAAAGTGTGAAAAAACTCTTCCTGGACCCGCTCTTTGCCAGCCAAAAACTGGACATCATCAACAATCAATACGTCAGCGCTGCGGTAAAAGTCAGCAAAATCCGAAGTGTTCTTCTTAAACCTGATAGCGTCGACGAACTCCTGGACAAACTGCTCAGTTGAGGCATAAACGATTCGTGAACCCGGCCTGGCCGCTAAAACGGCATTGCCCACTGCCTGGATTAGATGGGTCTTACCAATCCCAACACCACCATAAATAAATAAAGGGTTATATTTAGTGCCGGGTTTAGAGACGATCGCCTGGCAGGCAGCGTAAGCTAATTCGTTACTGGCGCCGACCACAAAATTTTCGAATGTATAACGCTCGTTTAACCCCTGCCGGTAAGAATGGCTAACATTGGCCGCGCCCTTAGCTCGCGGCTTATCTATCGTAGTGGCAACCACCCCTGAATTACTGAATATTGAGGAGTCGTCCAGTCGCTGACTAGGGGCTACGCCGGTGTGAATCTTATATTCTATCTGCTCCGCAGTTACCCCGTTTTTAGCCAAAACGCCCGACACGAGGTCATTAAACTTACGTTCCAACTGGTTTTTTACAAAAACATTAGGTACCCCGACTATCACCACACCGTCTTTCTGGCGTAATAACTGGGTATTTTTAAACCAGGTTACGAAATTGCCATGCGAGACAGATAGCTCAATTTCGCCCAGTACGGCCTGCCACAGTGCGCCGTCAGCCACTTCGGTTTTGCCCTCTTTTTTTCATCCGTTTTTCAACTAACCTAAGTCTTAATATAGCTAACCAGCGGGGGTTTTTCCACAGCCTTTCGAAAAAACACATCAGTAAATATTTCCGTATTGTCGACCCCGGAGGTTTGTACACATGCCAAATTTACACCGAACAATATGTGTATAACAGTTGGGTAAGAGTGGAAAAACTGCTAAGATTTGTGGGTTAACATTGTCAAATTCACTGCCGGGCTTGTTTAGTTAAGCCCAACTTGCTATGAAAGGCCAAAATGCCCAAGCGAACCTACCAACCAAAGAAGAAACAACGCTCCCGTGAGCACGGCTTTATGAAGCGTATGGCCACCAAGGCTGGTCGTAACGTCCTTAAGAACCGCCGAGCCAAAGGCCGAACTCGTCTGTCACACTAAATAGCTGACAACTAGACAGGGCTGTAAGCGCCTGCCAAACTGTTGGTATGATCTCTTCACTCCACCGTTTTAGGGGTTACGGTAGCTTGCGCCATGTTTACACGCGGGGTGAGACGGTTCGCGGGCCACTTTTTGCCGTAAAAGTCTTAGCCAACCCTCGGCGCGATGCTTTCCGAGTAGCCATCGTTGTTAGTCGAAAGGTTCATAAATCAGCCGTAATTCGCAACCGCATACGCCGACGCCTATACGAGGACTTGCGGCAACTGGCACCAAACTTTAAAGCCCCGCACGACATTGTTGTCACCGTTTTTCATGAAACTGTCGCCACTACTCCTGCAAAGGAGTTGTCCCGCCAACTCAGGAGCCAGCTAAAGAAAGCCGGCGTTCTCTAACCTTGGTCGCTGCCTACCGAGCCTCACCCCAGACTTCGTGGTATTATAAAGTCCGAAGAGGGCTCGAACTAACCGATGATTGCTAATATTTTCACGACTATTATCGTCCAGCCAATTTTTAACCTGCTGGTGCTGATCTATTCGATTTTACCTGGCCATAATTTCGGCTTGGCCATTATTCTATTCACCATTTTGGTGCGCCTGCTGATGTGGCCGCTGGTTAAAAAACAGCTTCATCATGCCCGAGCGATGCGCGAGCTTGCACCGGAGCTTAAAAAGATCAAAAAGGCGGCTGGCGGCGATCGCCAAAAAGAATCACAGTTGACCATGGAACTTTACAAAGAAAAAGAGATTAACCCCTTTGCCAGCATTGGCATCCTATTAGTCCAGGTTCCAATTCTAATCGGTCTTTATGCCAGTCTTCGACGAATCATTAACGACCCGCACCAAATCATTACTTTCTCTTATTCCTTTTTGCACCACTTGCCATGGTTGCAAACACTAACACAGGACATCCATCGTTTTGATGATTCGCTGTTTGGGTTGGTCAACCTGACGCGTACAGCTGTCGAGACCAGCGGAATTTACTGGCCGGCACTAGCCATTGTGATAGCTAGCGCAGCTGCCCAATATTTTCAGACTAAGCAACTAATGCCGCAAAATCCACAAGCCCGCTCGTTGCGTTCAATCTTGAGCCAGGCTGGACAGGGTAAACAGGCCGACCAAGCTGAAGTCAACGCCGCCGTTGGTAAAAGTACCCAATACCTAATCCCATTTATGGTGTTAATTATCTCCATTCGCTTGGCCGTGGCCCTGCCGCTGTACTGGTTGGCTAGCAGCTTAGTGGCCTATATACAGCAATCCCGAGTGCTTAAGCACGACGCCGCACTAGCTGATGCCTCTATCGGAGCACAACCCGCAAAACTTATAGATAGTCCTGAGCCGGCCGCTAAGCTACGCAAAAAACCAGCCCGCAGGAGACGCCGTAAATGAAAGACGATATCGAAGAGGCGATCTTATATGCTAAAAAATATATCGAGGATTTACTCAGCTTCTTCGGTCTGAATGCTGACGTTCACGCTACTACCGAAGACAGCGAGGTAATTGAGCTTGACGTACCATCAACCCATCTCAACGGCTTTTTAATAGGCAACCGCGGGGAGACCATGCGGGCATTGCAGCAAACGATTGGCTTCGCTCTCAGGAACCAAGGCTACAGCCATAGCCGGGTTAATGTGGACGTCGCTGGCTACAAACAGCAGCGCGCCCAGCGCCTGGTTAAAGAAGCTGAAGGCTGGTTTAGGGAAGTTCAAAAAAGCGGCCAGCCGAAAGAATTGTCGCCCATGAACGCCGCCGACCGCCGAACCATTCATAAAGCTGCCGTTGATTACGGTCTATCGAGTGAGTCGGCTGGTTTCGGGCGTGATCGGCACATTGTCTTAAAACCAGAAGAATCAAACGAAGCTTAACCGCCCAGAACCTGCTTATAAACTGCTAGGGTCTGCTCAGCCATGCGCCGCCAAGAGTACTTAGCAGCTTGGGTGCGGCCCTTTTTAATAAGCTGGTCTCGTAGGTCGCTAGACTCCAAAACATCGTTTATTTTGGCAGCTATATCGTGGGGGTCTTGCGGATCAAAGTAGTGGGCAGCCGAGCCATAAATTTCCGGCAAACAAGTAGCATTACTGGAAACAACCGGAGCGCCGTGGGCCATAGCCTCTAGCCCCGGCAGGCCGAAACCTTCGGATAGAGAAGGGAAAATATAGGCAGACGTCTGTTCGTAAAGCCAGCGTAACTGGCCTTCGGTGACAAAATCCGTAAAAACAACATTTGCGATACCGCCGTCACGGACTCTTTTTTCTATTTGCTCATAAAGCACATCTTTTTTGCCGGCTAATACTAACTGTAGGCTAGGCCAGTCCTTTTGTAACAACTGAAAGGCTTCTATTAGTCGCCAAAGGTTTTTGTGGGGCAGAGGCCGACCAACATACATAATGAATTTGCCAGCAACGACACCTTTAACGTACTTGGCAGGATCAGTTATTTGATCGGCGGCCAGATAGGTAACATGAATTTTTGATGGGTTAATGTGGGTGTAGTTGGCAATGTCCTGTTTTACGAACTTGGAGATCGTAAAAATAGCCTTAGATTTTCTAACTACCCATTGAACCACGCCGCGATAGACCCACTGTTTAAACTTAAACACCAAATAGTTTTTGGCAGGGTTGGTAAAACGGGCGGTGGTCAAATCATGAATAGTGGTGACGGTTCTACCGAAGTAAAAAACTGGTTGGTGGGTCATTGTAAAGTGCACCAGATCCGGCTTAAACGAGTAGAGCTGAGAAGCCAGCTTGGTCTGCTCGCTCAGCGAGAACTCTTTGAAGTTCGATTCTCGAACCGCAAAGTCCGGCGTAGCTCGTTTAAAAAAGGCTACACGATGTGGTTTGGTATGGATGACAATCTCGAATTCCGGTTTAAGTTCGTGCAGATTCTCAATCAGTTTATCGATATGACGGCCAGTGCTGGTACCGGATTCACGAGCCTCAATAACGACTTTCATTTTAAAGCGCTTTGACGGGATTTATTGTCAGCAAAACTAGCTGTTAAGAGTAGCCCAACTACGATCCAAAGCCGGGTTAGCAATATAGAATGGAAGAAATTGCTCTGGACCAGCATACCAATCATTACCAGCGTCATAGCCGCCGCTTCTCCTTTCCAAGAGTTCTTAAATAAGCGGTACATAATCACAAGGACTGCGATAACTAGCGGCGCAAAGGCCACAACTCCCAACAGGCCCAAGTCGACGAGCAAACCCAAAAAATCATTGTTGAAGGGCTGCAGTGAATCGGGATTAGCACCGTGGTTATATTTATCGAGATTTAATCTGATCCTGCTGTTGTAGCCGCCGACGCCCTGTAAAGGTTTTTCTTTAAAATAAGTAAAAGCCTTTGGCCAGAGCTTATAGCGGGTTTGGGCAGAGGCATCGAGCACATTTACGCCGTGGCCCGTAAATATTTCGACATTGCCTATACCGGAGCCAGAACCATTGATGGAGTGTTTAGGGATGGCTTTCGAAAGCGCCCCAGCAAAGCCGATTAAAACAAGTGTAGTGATGAGTCCAATCGTCCACCACCTTGCCATAAAAATCCAAAAATCCTTGAGTTTATGGCGATTTCTCATACCCCAAATTAAAATAAGCCAACCCAGGGCAACGGCAATAATGGCGCCGCGTGCTATTAGAAGAAAGACTAACGTTGTTAAAGAGCCAAATAGTAAAAGATGGGGTCGACTGCGGCGGAGCTTATTATCCCTCAAAAAATCAAATGTTAACAACCAAATCGGTATTAAAAGGTAATTCGCGAAGTAGAGGGGTTCAAGCGAAGTTGACTGTACCCGAGGGAAAACATAAGTTGAATATTGTGAAGTACAGCAATGTTGCAGGTCGGTCACTTTTGTTGAGATTCCAAATACATCGAAAAAGAACTGAAAGAAAGCATAGGCTACGACTATTGCGCTAACAACGTAAATTGTTTTCTTTACCAATAACCACAATTGCTGAGGTCGTTCAGAAACTAGAACGAAGAAGCAAAACGCTCGTAGCGTCACTGACAGTAAGTCTTTCGTGGCCCCTAAGGTAAAAGATCGGTCTATCGCGTAGGTAGAACTAAGGGCATAAGCAGCAACCGGGAGAGCTAAAATAGTACCAAAAAAGAAGTACCGCCTAAGATCCCCAAAGCGACCAACTGACCAAACGTTTAACAAACGCCCGCTTACAGCGATCAGTAGTAAAACCAAGGATATAAAACCTAGACTGAGCGGAACGTGATGTATGTATGGGAATCGGTCAATTGGCAAGAGCGCCAAAGTAATAACAACGCCCAGAAACTCCGAGTAATTAACAAGCCTGCGCCAGTACATTTTTGGGCTCTGCACCATATCATCTTAACATAGCTAACCCCTTATAAGTTATACTAGTGGAGTAAATAACCGGGGGAATATATATCCATGCCCAAACAGCCAAGACGAGCACTAATTACCGGAATCACTGGGCAGGACGGTAGTTACCTGACCGAGCTGCTATTGAATAAAGGTTATGAAGTTTACGGCATTGTTAGACGATCGAGCTCTCTCAACACAGACCGCATTGACCATATCTACCAGGATCCGCACGAAAAAAAGACCCGCCTTCAGCTCATATTCGGCGACCTAACCGACACTAGCACCGTTTATAATATTTTGACCCAAGTACAGCCAGATGAAGTTTACAATTTGGGCGCCCAGAGCCATGTGCGAGTGTCTTTTGAGCTGCCCGAATATACCGGCGATAGCGTTGGTCTGGGCGCAGTAAGGCTCTTGGAAGCTATACATCGCCTAGGCCTAAAAACCAAATATTATCAAGCTGGTTCCAGTGAGATGTTTGGCAAGGTTAGAGAAATTCCCCAAAATGAAAACACGCCATTCTACCCGCGCTCTCCGTACTCTGTAGCTAAAGTTTATGCTCACTGGATCACCGTCAATTACCGCGAAAGCTACGACATGTTCGCCTGCAACGGAATTCTTTTTAACCACGAAAGTCCGCGCCGGGGCGAAACATTTGTAACCCGGAAAGTAACTCGAGCAATTGCTCGAATTTTGGCCGGGCTCCAAGACGAAATCTATATGGGTAATCTAGATTCTAAGCGCGACTGGGGGTACGCCAAAGAGTACGTCGAAGCCATGTGGCTAATGCTCCAGCAGGAAAAACCTGACGATTATGTTATCGCTACCGGCGAAACTCACTCAGTACGTGAATTTGTTGAAGAGGCCTTCAAGTTGGTCGGTTTAGATTGGAAAAAATACGTCAAGTTCGATAAGCGTTATTTGCGGCCGGCGGAAGTCGATGTGCTTATCGGAGACGCCAGCAAGGCCAAGAAAAAACTCGGTTGGAAACCAAAAACCACTTTTTCCGAACTGGTCAAAATTATGGTCGACGCCGATATTGCCGAGCTTGAAGACCAGCTTCAAGGAAAGGTAAAGCTTCGTCGAGAAGTGATATAGGTTGCTTAGGCAAGCTTTTCGAGCACAGCTATTAATTGTTCAGCTGATTTTTCCCAGCTGAATTTTCGGGCTTGGGTTAAGCCCTTGGCTCGTAAACTGGCAGCCAGTTTTTGGTCAGTTAAGACAGCCGCTATCTGCCTGCTCAAGTCGTCAGTGGCATCGGCCTTAATTTTAATAGCAGCGTCGCCGACGACCTCAGGCAAAGACGAATTATCGCTAGTTATGAGCGGTACGCCACAAGCCATAGCCTCCAGCGGGGGGATGCCAAAGCCCTCATAAAAAGACGGGAAGACAAATAAGCTGGCGCCGGAATAGAGAACTGGGAGATCCTCGTCGGTGACATAGCCAGGTAAAATAATTCGCTCCTGATTTGCCTGCAGTTGAGCAATCTTTTGACCGATAGACTCATCGTTCCAGCCCTTCCCACCAGCTAAGACTAAAGCATAGTCGCTTTTTAACTCAGGCTTAAGCTCAGCGTAGGCTTCGAGTATGCCGACGATATTTTTACGTGGTTCCAGCGTGCCAACAAATAAAATATATTTTGTCGGCAAATCAAATTTTTTACGCAACCGATTAACTTCGTTGGCAGGTCTCGGGTAATAATGCTTGTGATCGACCGCATTTGGAACAACCGAAATTTTACTGGCACTAATCTCAAAGTTTTTTAATATGTCTTTCTTGGTAAAGTCCGAAACAGCAATAACATGCCGGGATTCGATAATCGATTTGGGCACAAATCGCCTAAGATATAGCAGATTTTTGCGTTGGACGTAATCTGGGAAATGGATGTATGACAAGTCGTGGATGGCAACTATACCAGCTGTTTTTTTGCGCAAGTTAAACATCACAAAGTTAAAAAATAAAAAGGCATCATAATTTCGTAGGGCTACCAAGTCATAAGGTAGAAACCGGCCCAGACGTTTGAAGACCTGGAAGTAAACTGCTGGGGGAAACCAGCGGACTATCCGATAGGTCAGATGCGAAGAAGGCGGGATCGGTGGAGTGAATCTTCTGAAAGGCAAGTAGTGTCTAACAACTTCAAATTTAATTGGTGAGTCTATTTTCGAGACCGCCTCGGTCAACTTATAAGCATACTGGCCGACACCGGTGCGGGGCTTAAACAACAAACTACTTTCAATGCCGACCTTCATGGCAGATCTTTCTGTTGAACAAGGTCATGATAGACCGCCAGCGTCTGTTGAACAGTGTTATTAATTGAAAAATCCTTTTCTATTCTCTTGCGTGCTTTTTCGCGCATATGTTCATATCGAGAAGTGTCTCTAGCTAAAGAAGAAATTTCTGTCAGGAATTTTTTGGCGTCAAACTGCGTGATAAGTATCCCCGTGCCGTCTGTCAGCAGCTCATTAGGGCCACTGACCGCAGTCGATATAACAGGCACGCCACAAGCCATGGCTTCGAGGGCTACAAACGGGAGTCCCTCGTAGAATGAAGTCATACAAAGGACCGAAGCTTGACGATAAATTTTCGCCATGGCTTGTGGTTTTTGCGAGCCGAGTAAGGCCAGGTTTGGCGAGCGTTTTTTGTTTATCTCGCCCAAGCGATTACCGTCACCAACCATACGAAATCGCAGAGGCGAGCCTTGCTTGTAAGCCAATTGGGCTATTTGTAGAAATAGATCGGGATTTTTTTGAGCCTTTTCGACCCGACCTATCCATGTAACGTATTGACCCGGCTGCCCATTGTATTTAAAACTTGCCGGGTCCACTCCATTATGAATGACGATACATTTTGTAGAATTGACGCCGCGTTTAACCAATTGCTTTTTGGCTTCACCACTGACGCAGATTATTTTATCTAGACTATTCAAAACTCTGGCGACATAGGTGTCATAGTCTCGCGAGATTATGAAATCGACGTGCAGAGTCAGCATCAGAGGACGCTTACGAATCGCTTCTATTAAAGCTCCGTCGAACCACTGGATGTTAATGGCATCATAGCGATCGAAGTTATAGAAACAGCCAATAAGCAGCCGATAGTATAGGCGTTTCAGCCGGTGTGTTCGTCGGAGTAACCTATCAAAAAACGTAGGAAAAAGCGGCAACCACAAGGTTTCAACTCTATCTCCAATGAAATTCTTTATAAAACGAGGACCCAGAATTGTAACAACATAGTCTGACCGTAGCTCGTCAACGATTTTTCTAAGATAAGCTTCACCACCACCAAAATTTTTGGCAGACGAAATTATTAGAAGTCTTGGCCTAGTCATACTTACCTGTCTCTCTAGCTCGGTATTGCTTAGAAAAGCGGTACCTTAAAAACCTAAGCACAGGATTACCCAACAGCAGGCGTAGGTAGACAAAGAGTCTATGCCGATTGGGGGTCAGCCAGGCCAGAGGGTTATAACTCAGCATTCTAATAAACGCCTGACGAGCCGACTGCCTGTCGTTGCCATCCAGATATAATGAACAGGCCTGCCCGAGGCAAGCAGAGGCTAGTCTGGCACGGTTGAGCGGCCCGAGCTCAAATTCATCAATCATAATCGGTAATGCGTAATCGAGTCCACGGGCTTTTTCTAAGAACTTAGGTCGGGAGCTGGCAGCGCCAACTCGATAAGCCGCTAAGAACTCAGGAACGTAATCAATCGTGTAAGACCGAGCAACTCTTAACCATAGCTCCCAATCTTCTGCCATAGCAAAATCTTCACGGAATGCACCAATTTCCTCAAAGACTTCTCGACGCAGCATGACAATACTGGCGCTGCCTGAAATGTTGTTACCGCTAAGCAAATATTTAAATAAATCACCCCGTTTCTTGTCGGCTATTTTTGAGGTGATTCTACCAGTTTCGTCAATAACTTTGCACAAACCGTAGACCATGCCTAACTGCTTATCCTCGGTAAGCAGAGCTAGTTGTTTTTGCAGTTTGGCAGGATACCAAATATCATCGGAGTCTAGAAAAGCTACATAGGGCGACTTCGACCTTTTAAGCCCATAATTGCGAGCTGCCGAACGACCCTTCTTAGGATTTTTGATATAAGTCACTCTATGGTCGGCTATACCTTTAACATACTCGGCTGTAGCGCCATTATCAGTTGATCCATCGTCTACCACATAGAGCAACCAGTTGTGGTGGGTCTGTTTTATAACACTTTCTATCGCTTCTTTTAAATAGGGCATGCTGTTATACGTTGGGATAATGACGTCGACCGGAAAATCTGAGCTTGTCGTCATGGTCGGGGCTCCTGTTTATTCCTACCAGGCGCTATATTTTTGTGTAGCTTATGACGAAACTCATCGTAGCGACGGTCTTTTAGTAGCAGGTAGCCTCGCCCTAAGCGATTAAGATTTGCCAACAGGTGCGGATACCTCGCAAGATAATGGTTTTTAAAGAGAGGCGATGCAAATCTGCCACCGTGGGAGCGGCTAATTTGGCTGACTTCCTTCCAGAATTTTTTCTCGAGCAAGACTGTTTTAGAGGCGGGATGGAATCGGAATTTTGACCACACTCCATCAGCCCTAATGCCGCCATATCTTTTACCAATCCTGATCCATAAATCATAATCCATGGCGTAGTGGTATTTTGGATTGAGCAAGCCTACTGCAAATAGGGCCTCTCGTCTCATAAAAGTAGAGGGCTGAGGCACAAAATTTCCCTCACGAATCTGTCTCCTGACATCGAAAGGTTCTGGTACTTGAAGCCTGACCAGCCTACCTTTTTCATCAACTTCTTCCATACTGGCGTAAACTAAGCCAATCTTGGGGTGAGCTCTGAAAACTTTCAATGCTTCCGCAAAAGCTCCTGGCATATAAACATCATCAGAGTTTATCCAAGCGACATATTCGCCAATTGCTTTGCGGAAACCCTGGTTTATAGCGTCGGATTGTCCGCCATCAGGGTGGCTCCACCAACTCAAATCAACCCCGCTATTTTTTAGGGGATACTTCTTGTCCCTGATCAGCTGATCGTACTTTTTGATAATCTCTACGCTGTTGTCAGTAGAATCGCCGTCAGCCACAATGTATTGAATTGAAAAATCCCCAGCCTGATCGAGCACGCCCTTAATAGTTTCCTCCAAAAAGGCTGCCTGATTAAATGAAGGCGTGACGATTGAAAAAGTCGCGGTAGGCTTAGCCATTAGCTCCTCTTTTTAACTGTTCCTTTTTTAGTCTAACCATTGCGGAGGTATTGTACCAAGCCCAAAAAAGGCTTAAGGAAAAACCGAGGAGCTTGTCACGGTAGCCTTTCTTTGTAAAAAAACTTTCCCGAAAACTTCGCCATGGCGAGCTGAGAATGCCGCGATAACTGGATCGTTCGCCACGTTCGTAACGAGCCTTGCCTTCCTCTCTTAAGTAGCGACGATGCTTGGAAACAAACTCTCTGTAATTGCTCATCCAAAAATGATGAACCAGACCTCTTTTGTGGGGCCAAGCCTGCAGCGCGTAGCCGTCTTTGAGGAATGCCGCTGTGTTGACTAACGGGCGGAAGAAAGCCCGTTTGCGATTGACCAAAAAGCGATGATGGCTGACGCCGCCCCAAATAGTGCCTTTAAGAGCATGCGATTTAAAGTAATATTGCATCGGTACTCTAATAATGCCGACTGTTTCAGGAATGGTTCCAAATTTCTCGAGGACTTCATTTTTAAGCTCGACATCTATGACTTCGTCCGGGTCTGTCAGTAATACCCAGTCATGCTTGAGCTTCGATAGCTCTGTGGCATAGATTATTTCAGCGTGCGGAACGCGCCTATGCCGCCTAACAATCGCGCCCGCTTCTCTTGCTACAGTGACTGAATCATCTGATGAGCCAAGATCATAAACTACGATTTCGTCGCAGAACTGGATAGAGGACAGACAGCGAGCAAGAAGTTCTCCTTCATTCAGGCAGACAATCAATGCGGAAATCGGTAATTTGAAATCTTTTGTCATCACCAAAAACGTCCTCCTACAAACTTAAGCACCAACCAGCGTACTGGAGAGGTTTTGGCATATCGAAGTGTTCGTATGTAGGGCAGCTTGCTCTGTCGTCGGTGATGCCAAACGACCTGCTTTGGGTGATCGTGCGGAGTTTTATAGCCGGCGAATTTTTCCAGCTGTTGCAATACCAGAGGATTTTGATACTTATAGACTAAGACGCTAAGCACGGTTTGATCATGCCTAAAAAGTCGGCAATTCCTTAGCGGAGGATTATCCATATAATGTATCCCTGCGTTGCGGCTCATTTCTGATTTGGACCAGCCCAGGTTGTCACCCTCTTTAACGGCTTCATAAACCTTGTCTATAATAGATGAATAGAATTTGCTGTGCTTGTTAAAGCCTATAATGCCTGCCGCAATCACAGGCTCATTAGCAAATTTTTTGTCTAGTTTATATTTCTCAAAAAAATCGTCAGGCGTTATATCTCTAACCAAATGGGGATGGTTTTTATCAGACTGACTGACCAGAGCGTATCCGTACTTATCCATCAAACTGACAAATGGCTGCAGGCTTCTCAAGACTTCGACTCCGGCATCCAAATATAGAAAATTATCACCAGGAGTGTATTTCCAAATCCAGACCTTCCAGCTCCAGCACTGCTTCCAGTACTTGGTAAAAGCCGGCACGGAGCTTACCGTAACATTGGGCAGACCTTTAAGTATCCAGTGCTGTAATGGCCTCAGGCCTAGATCATAAATATATAGCTGGTACTTAATGCCGGCACTAGACTCAAGACTCCCCGCCAGATTAAGAACGCTCTTAAAATATTTGGCATCACAGGCGGTAGCTATAGCAAGGTCTTGATGTGGAATTTTTCCAAAATGTTTCGTGGCTGCCATCTTTGTCTTTTACCAACGCGTCAGAAACTGATAATACGAGTCTGTGTCTTTAAGCCACCGTTGATAACCGGCTTTGCTCTCGTCGTGTGCCTGTCGACCTAGCTTATGCCAGTCCAGTTTCGCGATGTCTGCCCAAGGCTGGAGATCAGACAATAGGTGAGCGTGAGATTGGCCGAAGAAGATTTTACGTGTCCGATTTCGAGCTCTACTAGCTAGTCGGCGGCTGTAAACGTTATCACACAAATAGCCTGTTCGATTATGTTTAATATACTCATTCATTGTTGGGGCATTGTAAGCTATTACGGCCGCACCGCGTGCCATCGCCTCAATAAAAGTCATACCCACCCCTTCCACTGATCGAGGAGCGAAGTAAATGTTTGATTCTTGAACCACTTCAAGATATTTTTGTTGATCCATCTCATGGACTGTCTCAACCATGGAGGGGCCGAGTTTATTGCCAAGTTCGTAATACATTTTTTGTGGGACTCCGGGATCAAGATCAGACCGAAAGATTAGCTTATCTGCTCCAGTTGCTATGCATAGCTTTCGCAAAAAATCTGGACCGATTAGACCCGTACGATTCCAGTAGTAGATCACCCTTTTATCCCAGGTCGCGGGTTTGAATCTTTCCGAATCTTTGAAATAAGTAAGATGAATTGACGGCAATCCAGCCTGCCTAACCTGTTTATATAAGGCCGTGGAAAAGCAGACGACTCGTAAATGTTTGGGCAGGGCTTGCCACCAAGCCTGGCTATTCCCATGAACATTATCCCACATAGGGATCCACACGACTTTGGAGGTAGGGTCGCTTAATAAAACATCAGGTGGTGCTACTTGGCAAAAAAGCTGAGGCGTACCGGGATCGGGCTGCCATTTTTTTATGTCAACAAGCTCAACTTCCAATTTTTGTTTCAAGGAATCGACCACTAAATCATGGAACGCGCCACTCCTTGATAAGTGCCAGTCCATGCAATATGCGTTGAGTTTCATTTTGCTTTGTCCCTAGGAGTATTCATTATCTCAGAAAAGTAGGTCCTAAGCCTGTTCAAAAAAAGATCAGGAGAATGTCTCTTGAGGGCCGTAGCCCGTGCCTTTTTTGAACGCATTTTAAGCTCAGACTCCTTCAAGTTAGCAGCTTGCTTCACGACTCGGCGAATCCTGGTAATACTAACCGGCTCGACTAAAAAACCAAAACCAGCAATATCTATGTGGGCGTCACGACTAACTACCGGTATCAAGCCTTCGTTCATGCACTCCAGCATCGAGCCGGGCTGGCCCTCGCTACACGATGGTAAAATGGCAAAGCCGCATTTATCCATCGCGTTATAAAACGCCGGAGATCTGAAAGCCCCAGGCCCGATCCAATGGATATTAGGAGCCGCCAGAGCTTCTTTATAAAATTCGAGCACACTCGGTTCGATATAAGCCATAATGTAAAGCTGTTGAGAGAGTCCCAGGAAAGCTTCGATCGTTAAGTCCAAACCTTTGTGTATTCCGCCGCCGCCTGCAAAAAACAAAAAATTATCCCTAGTTTTTAAAAAGTCCTTATGAACACTATCTGGGCGCGAATCTGGGTAGCAGGCTAGATTCAAATTGTAGACTCTAGGAAAATTACGGTAGGTTTTTCGCACATCTTTGTTGCCGAGGGCAATAATAGCCTCGGCATCTCGGTTTACCTGCTCCTCAGGGTGCGTGATGAGCCTATCATACGGAAGTTGTACGCCATGTCTTTTGGCGAAGGCTCGGAAACGGGCGCGTTCTTGGGAGTTATGATATCGCCAATAGCTGCCAGAGGAGAAATAGACAATTGCACCGCTCGACTTGACCAGGGGGGCAAGCTGCCCATAGTTAATGCCTCCGTGCTGGACCAAAAGATCATACGGTTTATCTGCCGAGAAGTTTTTATCATCCCAACTGACAATATCTACTATGTACCCGGCTTCATTAAGGGCTCTTGGCAACGTTCTAGCAATGCCACGGTTACTAAACTCATTTTCAGCTCCGCCCGCCAAATCATCTCTGACCGGGTCGGGGAGATAGGATAAAAGGGCTCTGCCGAGTGGCTGTTTTAGGTATCGATTGTAATTAAGTAGAGGTTGGCCTGTGGCGACTGGCGGCCTTCTTGTTCTTGGCAGCAATTTGAGTAGACTATTCTTAAACATCGTTTTGAACTAATTTTTTCTAGCAATCAGCAAATACGTACCATAGTGAGCACTCGGGTTACGACCAGCTTTGCGCGGTAGCACCTTTTTATATAGAGGCTTGTAATTCTTCAAATATTTTTCCAGATCGTCTTCGTTAACTTTAATGGGGTGCCCAATATCCTTCCAGGAATCCGGAGCTTTTTTGTAGTCTTCCTGGTTTGACAAATCCTGGCCGAGTACTAAGATGCCCCCTTTTTTTAGGACTCTGTCCATTTGGGCCATACACCTTCCGAGGTCGAATACGTGATCAAGGACATTCACACACACGGTCAAGTCCACCAATCCTTGCTGGTAGGGCAGCTCCTCCAGGGGCGCTGAGCTTATGTGGATTCGGTAAGACTTGTCTTTGAAAAGTGATTGCAAAAAGATTGGCTGAACGATCGGAGCCGATCGGCGAAGTACCCTAGACAGGCGCGATGAGGGCGGTACACCGGGCATGAAATCCAAATAGGACTGTATAAGGGGATCTTCCAAGTAGATTTCCTTAGCGGTAATGTGTGGCAGGATTAGCCTCAGGTTAGTATGTGGACCGCAGCCAACCTCAAGCACCTTGGGGAACTTTTTACCTTGCAGAACCTTGTAGCCTTCAAACCTGTCTTTCCACCACCTGTTCCAGTCATCATGGGCGCCCATAATACTGTAGATTGCTTCTACCTCAAATGCCTGGGCTTTTCGCCAGCGTTCGGTAGAAACTTTTGTGACGGTGACTTTTTTCACTACTTGGCTTCTTCTTTCTGACCCAACAAGATTACAGGCGTCAGTGATTGAGTATCCGGACCATCGGTTAAGCTTACCCTATACGGTCCATCAGGGGGACCGTTTATGTAATAGAACTTGAACGAAAAGTTGTTCTTTTTGAGAATTGTCTTCAGTTCATCTGGGGACCACTCTCTTAAGTGCCAATAGTTTTTTGGCGTGCCATCGGCGTTGGTGTTGGCGGTGCGGCGATTGGGAGTATTAATGACGATAGCCTTTTTGGCGACTCGAGCTAGTTCGCGGAGGAATTCGTCGTATCGTTCAACATGCTCAAGTACATCTATGCTGACTATTACGTCAAACTCATTGTCTTTAAAGGGCAGGTGATAACCATCGTAATGGAATAACTTTTTCAGCCTCGGGTTACGGCCTAAAAGGAAGTCCTCGCAGTACCTAACAGACTTCTCATCAACATCAACTCCGGCGACTTCTTTGGCCTTAATAGACATGATCGTCAGCCCATAACCCAGCCCCATGCCCACATCCAAAACCTTATCACCTTCCGATACATATCCGTTCAAGGCTAGGTAGTATGCTTCGCGTTGCACGGGTACTTCCATCGGCGAAATTAGGGTCGAGTATTCTTTTGGGTCGGGATTAGACACTGGTTGCTCCTTGCTACTTAATTTACGCTTCGCTCTTCTAAGAATTCTTACTGCTCTTCGCAGGGTTCCTATCTTTCTCAAGGAGTCCTTGCCTTTTTGAAGAGTTGCACTTGGAGTGGACGGGGGAGGCGGTGCCTGTGCGATTTTTTCGAAAAAACTCCGAAAACCGCCCAGCACTTTATCATTCGTGGCCACATTCTCGGGGAGTTTCAGGCTATTAGCAAACTTTCTATCAGCTTCCCAGGAAAGGCTCCAGGGCGGAGGCTCGGAGCCGGCATGGGTGCCGTCGGTGAATCCACCATTTTCGACCATATTTTTTTTAGGCCACACGAAGTATTGCTTGTTGAGTAGGACATTTAGAGCACAGTATACATCCCAGCCACCATGTAGCTTTCCGCTCTTTAGTTCTTCGACCATACCTTTCATATCCAATCCAGCCGATGTAACGTCCGGCTCCACTGATTTAAGCCTCCTCTTTAAATTATCAGTATCAAAATCTATCTTTTTCCAAACTGCTTTCCAAGTACCCCAACCCCATGAAGAAAAACGGGGTGCAAAAAAGACATCATGGGGATAGCCTTTGAAAGCCTCCTGGGGGAAAGGATAGCGTAAGCCAGTTACTCCCGCGATCGATGCATTACCCCCAAAGTGGCTCAAGCATTTGACCATGTAACTATAAAAGCCAGGAGCTACTTGAACATCGTCTTCAACCACTACTACTTTATCGTAGCTTTTGAATATGTGGTCAACCCCCTTACGGATAGATCTATCAAGACCAATATTTTCCTTTTGCTCGACTAAACTAACCTTGGCCCAATCAATCTCCTCAATCATTTCCCGAACACGCTGAACCTTTACAACATCCCCAGCATCGTTAGCCTTTGGGCCGTCCGAAAAGACATACAAAAGTTCCACGCCACTATCTTTTAAGCAGTCGATAGTGCGCCTTAAAATTTTGTCACGGTTGTACACAAAAAGAGCGACCGGTACCCTCGTAGTAGGTTTCATAATTCTTCCAACTTACGTCTTGATGAGTAAAAATTTTGGTAATCGTCTGACGAGTCAGTAACCGGACCGGTAAATTTATTAGCACCGCTATTGTAGCGATAAGAATTGTAACCGAAGGATTTCAAGAGATCGAAGGAGTCGCGCACAGTTCCGCCGCTGCCTTTCAAGGGTATGCCGGATACCTCGAACGACAGGACATCTACCGCTCCCTTTTGCAAAAGGTCTGCTGTCCCTTGCAGAACATCTTTTTCAAAACCTTCCACATCAATCTTCAGAAAATTAATTTTGCCGATTTGGCGCTCCTTGCAAAACTTATCCAGAGAAATTGTCTTAACCTTCTCCGTGTTAATTGGTTTGACTTCTCCGAACTGTGGATGACCGAAGGAATTCCAGGCAGAATACTTCGGCTCGAAGACATTCATAGTTAAAGATCCGGGTTTGCTTGAAAGAGCCATTTGATTGGCGCTAACATTCTGGCAGTGGTTAAGCCCCAGGTTTTCGAGTAATCTGCAAAAAGTTTCCTGTACCGGCTCAAACGCATATACGCTTCCTTCAGAGCCGACTTGACGGCTTAAAAGAGCGCTAAAAATTCCAACATTGGCTCCTACGTCAAAAGTAGTGTCGCCTCGCTTCACTAGCTTCTGGATAGCCAAAAACTCCGGTTTGTAAAAGTCTCTCGAAATGATGTCCTTGAGCTCCTCGGCTTCCCACGGGTAGTAAACTGCACGTAAGCCCCAGGAATCAGTTACTACTATAGGTTCATCGCAATATTTTTTATTTGAGCCCAAATGTCGTGATTGTCGAGGCAGCTTAATTTTCATAGACTAAGCTTTGTCCTGTTGGTAGGTAAAGTCAAAATGAGCTATTGCTGAGGTAGGCGGCTGCTTCTTCGTACTGTAGAACTCCCGATTGTCAATTTCTAGAAGTGCTCCGCCTTCTACAAGATCAAATATTTCAGAATTTTGTTCGTCACTAGCCAGAAATAGATCCAGGTAGTATTCTCCGCTTGCTAAATTAACACCCTCAACGTTCAAATAGAGATCGCCTTTTTTTTCGGCTAAATTAATTTGTTGGTCCAGAACAGTATTCGTAAGATTGGCCAGAGTATCTCCCTTTTGGTCCTTAATCGCGACAGACACCTTAATGTTATCAATGCTTTTACGCGACTTATTTAGGTACGACAACTTTAGTTTCAGTGTCCTTTTGGGGGAGAGGAGCGTTTGGCAATTAGTAAAAATCACTTTTCCGCTGCCCTGACGATCCTGTCTTTTCTCAAGTGATTGTTCGGCCGAGGCCGCGGTACTTGCGGCATACTTGCGGGCTACCTCAGAAACCGGGCCATCCGCCCTAATCGATCCTTCGTTCAACAAGATCGCCCGACTGCACAGGTTTTGTATGGCTGATATGTTATGGCTTACAAACAAGACCGTTCGTCCCTCTCTGGCCACAGAGCTCATCTTACTTAAACTCTTTTTTTGAAACGCGGCATCACCTACAGCTAAAACTTCATCAATAATTAGAATCTCTGGTTCTAAATGAGCCGCTACGGCAAAAGCTAATCGCACATACATCCCAGACGAGTAATACTTAACAGGCGTGTCTAAGAACTTTTCAACTTCGGAGAAAGCAACAATCTCATCGAACTTAGACTGGATCTCGCGCTTCTTCATGCCCAGGATAGCACCGTTCAGAAGGATATTTTCGCGACCAGTTAATTCGGGGTGGAAACCCGTGCCTACCTCAAGCAGGCTAGCAACTTTTCCACGGATGATAACTTCTCCATCGGTCGGCTCGACAATCCGCGAGAGGATCTTTAGCAGGGTAGATTTACCAGAGCCATTCTTACCTATAATTCCCACCACCTCACCTTTGCTAACATTAAAACTGACATCTTTTAGTGCCCAAAACTCTTCTTTCTCTTGTGTCCTCCCGGTCACCAGACTCGAGGGTTTTTTTAGAAGAGCACCGAGGTCTTCCCGGAGAGTGCGATAATTGGTCTTTTGCAGATGGCTAATCCGATACTTCTTGGATAGGTTCTTAACTTCAATAGTCGGTTTCATTGTCGTTCTAGAATCCTGGGTAAAAATTTAAGCCAAACACGGGGAATTCTACTTGAGTTCATACTTGCCCCTATACTCTCTAAATAGATGATCGATAGACTTGCGAGCTTCAACTGGACTCAACTCTAGAAGAAAATCAACGTTCTTATTCCACGGAAATTTTATTTCTCGATCCTTTTTGCCGGCATAGCCTTTCTGGAAAGCTGCCTCCGGTGTAAGCGATCCAAACGGATTAAGCTCAGAGGGAATCAAGAATGCATTATTGTAGTGAAGTTCAACAAGGTCATATTTGTAACGGCTTGCAAGCGTGTGCAATTGGCAGATACTTTGCCCGTAAAAGTGATCGCCTGACCACCAGTGACCAGGGATCCACTTCACTGTAAACTTTAAGGGCGGTGGGATTTTTTCGTTTATTTCGGCGCAGATTAAAGCCGGTCGAAACTCACTTAGAATTTTTGCCAAGACGAAGTAATCGTAGCTATCAATATCAAGGCTTAAAAACCCAAATTTCTTTGGAGTCCCGTGAGCCTTCAGCAGGGGAATAACATTCTCGGGTGTTATTTTGTTGCGAGATAGACGGGCGCCAGAGAATAACGCATATGACGTCGCTAACTTTGCAAACTTTTCACCGTCGAATTCAGCGGCTAGCCCTTCCCAACCTTTTTCAAACAGCGCTCTCGTATTCGACGCGCTGGTACCATCACTGGCCGCTATATCCACACAAAACTTTTGATGAGCGATCTTCCTAAGATATTTTTGGGCCACTTTATCTTCGTCAAGACCAGAATAGCTCTGAGCTCCGGGCAGAGATTCTTGGCTGGCAGCCTTCGATCCTGAAGAGCCAAATGTCAGCCGAGAGATTTTCCCCTTACTTTTTTTGACAAATCTGGTCTTGAGTTGATGTCTCATAAGTTTCCTTTTTATATGATGTCCGCAAACTGTCTTTCGGTGCGCTTAAAATATGTAATGCCGATTACCAAAATGACAGATGCGGACAAAGTCGAAATACCCAACTGAGCCCAGTTGATTATGCCTTGGTGTAGAAGGCCTGCGCGCATTGTATTAATCACGCTCGATACCGGATTCAAGCTGAGCAGCCACTGGTATTTATGTGCTATGAGACTCACGGGATAAATCACTGGTGTTAAAAAGAGACCGATTTGAATGATGAAGGGCACAATCGAGCGAACATCTCTGTATTTAACATTTAAAGATCCAAAAAGTATGCCAGCTCCCAGGGCGGTAATAAGGCAAAGTAGTAACATCGGGATAACCAACAAAAGACCCTCTAGTCCGGGAGCTATGTGGTAGTAGAAGGCTATGCCAGCATAAACAATCGAGGCAAAGAAAAAGTCCACCAAGCCAAGCAATGTCGCCGACATCGGAATAATAATTCGGGGGAAGTAAATTTTGGTTATAACGCCTTGATTGCCTACAAGGCTATTGCTAATCTGGCCGAAGGCCGAAGCAAAGTAGTTCCAAAAGAGTAGCCCGGTGTAAGAAAAAATAGCATAGGGCACTGCGCCGGACTTTATGCCCGCTACATGGTTAAAGAATAGGGTGAATATCACCATCGTAGTGAAGGGCTGAATTATAGCCCAGGAAGCACCTAGTAGAGTTTGTTTATATCGTACCTTTACGTCGCGCCAGGTGAAGTAATAAAAAAGTTCGCGATAATTCCATAACTCTCTCCAGTTTATACGCGCCCTTTTTTTAGGTTGAATTAGTATTTCCATAAAAACGGGTCCCAAGCATCTACACCCGGGCCCCCATGAGTATAACAGATGGAAAGGGGCTTTGCGAGGTGTGCCGGGGTACTATAATATATGAAAATGCATAAAAAACGTTTGACCGTTGCTGTGGCCTATCGAGGTATCCCGCATGCGCGTGGTTGGGCTACAGGGGACAATTTAGTTAGAGCTTTCAAGAAACTCGGCCATGATGTTTACCCTTACGGCAACTACTATGGAACCGTCGAGCGTCTGGATAGTCGCCTATTGCCCAAGGATCTAGACGTTCTAGTTTACTGCGAATGCAACGATCTAGAGCCTCAATATCTGGAGCTAAAGAAACAGAGGGCAAAGGCCAGAGTTTACTGGGATTTTGATGTGGACAACGGACGACAAAAAAATGCGGGCGAACTTATACGCAGTATTGGCTTCGACGTGATCTGTCACGCAAACAGGCTTTACGACAGCCACTTCAAGAAACTCGCGCGAAAAGCGGTTTTTTTGCCGTATGCCTTTGATGAAGAGCACTTCCATAATCTGCGAATAAAACGATCAATCGATGTGGCAATCATCGGGACCCCGTACGATAAACGGCTTGAGTATGTGGCTAAGCTTAAAAAGCTTGGTGCGAACGTAGAATTTATACAGGGGAGGTATAAAGAAGATTTCGTAAAGACTATCAATAGTTTAAAAATTCATTTAAACCTAAATATCTTTGGCCCGGGCGGTAACGGCCTTTTAGTCGGGAGAGTGTGGGAGACTATAGGCTGCGGCACATTCTTACTTACGCAACGCAAGGATTTTATTGAAGACTTTTTCAAAGATGGGGAGCACTTGGTGCTTTTCGAAACACCCGAAGACTGTGCCGAGAAGATAAAGTATTATCTGGCGCATGAAAAGGAAAGAGAAAAAATCGCCAAAGCCGGATACGAATACGGCCTAACCCACCACACTTACGTAGCGCGGGCTCAGACCATTTTGGATGAATCGAAGAAGCTACTTGAAAATCCAGCGTGGGCTCCGTCACAAAACTGGCGTACAAAGACGGCAGGTTTATTCAAGAAAAGATAGTACGATATCGCTAGACTAACCTAAAGTTGACCGTTGGTATTAGAGGCCCAGGTCGGATGATTGCCGCTGTCATAAATAACTAAATTGCCGTCAGTTTGTATCACTAAAGTAGAGATTCCTTTGCCCGCTGTGTTGGATGCCCAATATGGTCTGTTCTGGGCATCATAAAGGACTAAATTGCCATCGCTTTGCATGGAAGCTCTTGTCACCGGTCTACCATCCGTTCGGCTGGACCATAGTGGACGGTTTATTGAGTAAAGCACCAAATTACCATCACTCTGCATGATCAATTTGAAACGTCCATCTGTCGAAACTAAGAACTGGCCAGAATTCAAACTTTGATTTGTTCCCAGCGTAGTGCTTGTGCCTGAAGTATCAAAATTAACTGTCGTAAAGTAATTGAGCCCGAGATTATTCATCCACGTGATGCCATCAACCACCGGCGTAAAATATTCTCTGAAAGTGCCCGTCTGACTGGGCTTATACCAAAACTCAAAAGTAGCTGTACCACCAGGCGCTACGGAAGCTTCATCCATCGTTGCTGCCCGGTTGCAGCTCACCCACGTTGGACTATCGGACATATCACAAAAACTGCTGGTACGGTCTTGAGGGTTAGAGACGCCTAGGCGCGTGGGATTTGCCCCGCTATTAAGCCAGGTTATGTTGCCTGTATTTTTGGCCTTAACTACGAGATAGACTTTATTGCCGAGTGTCAGAGCAGAGGAATCAGCCCAAACGCTCTTACTAGCGTCCGTAAAGGATGCTTGGCTGACAATGGACCATGTATAAATCGACTGGACTACAGTGTGAAAATAAAGACCTGGGTCATTCATCCAGCTCAGGCCATCAGTGACGAGGCTAAAATGCTCGTTAAAAGTGCCGCCCGCATTTGGCGCCTTATACCAAAACTCAAAAGTAGCTGTACCACCAGGCGCTACGGAAGCTTCATCCATCGTTGCTGCCCGGTTGCAGCTCACCCACGTTGGACTATCGGACATATCACAAAAACTGCTGGTACGGTCTTGAGGTGAAGTGGTGGCCAGGCGTACCGGGTTGGTGCTGTTAGACCAGGTAGTATCGCCTGTATTCCTGGCTGTGACAATAGCATAAACTTTCTGCCCAGGGGCTAGACTAGAAGAATCAGCCCAAGCCGTATGACTCGAGTCGGTATAAGTATTCTGGGATAAAACCGACCAACTATAAATATCGAACACGCTACCGAACCAAGACTGGAAAATATTATCGAAGCTCTGATTGCCAGAAAAATGAGGTGTGTAGCGATAGAGAGCTGCCGTTGCACCCGTATCTATATGTATAGCTGTACTATCGATTGTCCAAGAGCCATCGTAAAAATTGGTGGGCCCACCCGAGCAAACGGCTCTGAAGCCTTGAGTCATCGGCCCGCTATAACAAGTGCTGGGATCGTCCGAGTTATCCCAAACATTACCAGAATTAGGATAATTCGTAAGTTGTACGTCCCAGCTAGTGTTTCCCTCCGAGCGCTGCTCGCTGAATTTAAGGGACCAGCTCGCGACGATTACCTGTCTTGAAAAACCTACCATCGGCTGATGGCCTGACTGTGTCTGCACGCAAGTTCCACTTACGCTTGTTATGGGGCTACCGTTAATACTGTAAAGCTCGAAACCTGAGTAGTCGCTCAGCACGGTATTGTCTGGGCAGTTGTAGCCCATAGCTGCGGAATAACGCAGCGTACTACAACCTGAAGCGCCACTCACAAGAGATTCCTCTTTCTGAAGGGTGGACAATATGACCCGCGGATTAAGGCCATAGACGTGGGCGGTGTGTGCAATAACCGTACCGGCGGACACATCGCCCCCAAATGAGAAAAGACCGCTTGAAGCAGAGTAGCCGGTAACGTCTGGCGCAGCAAAACCGTGAGCTGTACTGATACAGCTGGTGCTACCAAAGTTGTTATTAAGCCATGTGTCAATATCCGAAGCGGACATAGAACTAGAGTTGTCAAAAATGCCATCATCCATGACATTGTTATTGTTATAGGCTAGGGCGTTGCTCATCAACAGCACTAAGGCGCACATAAATACAAAAAGACCCAGGATAAGGCTGTATGCTTTTTTCACGGTACCACCAGCGGCTGAGAATCAGACGCAGTTTTAGTTTGGCTACTTAAACTGGCAAAGGCTGAAATTGTCCAAGAACCACTGCCGAAACCAGCTGTGTTTACATCCCAGTACCAGTACGTAGCGCCATTACTATCTGCAGTTTGGGTGTCAAGTTTCTTCACCTCGCTGCCTTTAGCGAATTGAATATAGCAGGTTGCCCCGGGAGACGTATTACAGACAGAAGTCTCGTTTGTCGGCGTGCCATTGCCGGGATGATGGTTGCTAACAAAACCGCCACTGGGTGCTATCAGTGAACCGCTTGTCGGGATTGCGGACGTTAACGATTTAGCCTCGCCGCTGGGTGCTAAGTTAGCCGAAGGGCTATTTTGTCCGCCAGCGCTGGAAGCCACTGTTTTTGTCGGCGACGTGCTGGGGATCGTTACCTGAACTTTGTGGTAACGCTCAAAATATAATAATCCGGCGAACAGAATCAGTATCATTGACACGGCATAGTATGTCTTATGGTTGAGTTTGTCTAAAATTGAGCGTCTAGGCATATTTGTATTTTATCGCGCACCAATTCAGCGCTTATGCAAGTAACTTAACTATAACACCTTAAAATAGCATAATCAACGGAGTTCGGCGGTCGAGCCATAAAAGCTCTAAATTTTCTGCCAAATAGTAATGGAATGCACTTCATTGGCTAAGGCGATGCGCCTATCTATTTGAAGTTCCTTAGCTAACTTGGTTGGGCCGGGCCAACCTCGGTTATATTCTTTCACTGGCGTGCCTGGTACACGGCGGGAATCATGTATAAGAATAAGTCCGCCCTTTTTGACATGAGGCAGCCAATCCTCAAAGTCGTTTTTAACTGCTTTATAGTTATGGTCGCCATCGATAAAGATAAAATCGACCTCTTTCTTCCATTTTTTTACAGCCTCGTAGCTTGGTTTGACTATTAACGACCATCTTTCGAGCTTGTCCGACCTACCGACAGCCCTGAGCAATCTGGCGACGCTTTGTCTACAGCGTGCCTCGTTAGCGCTCCACGGACCCATGGAATCCTCGACAAACGGATCGATTGAAGTTAAGTTGGCAGTTTTCGGAATACTGGCTAGTAGGATAGAGGTCGAACCGCCGAAAGCCGCCCCGATTTCGACTAAGTTCTTGGCTTTTCGCCCGTAGCTATACAAAGCTGGGATCTCCTTGTTATCTAAAAAGACGATTGAGCCGGTTATTAGAGCTAACTCATCGTAAGTAATAGAAAACGCTGGCGGATTTTTAAAAGTTTGCAACAGCTTTCTCTTGGCTTTTTGGCGTTGCCTAGAGGTTTTGTAATTGTCTATAGCTCGGTGAACTTCAAAGTTAGTCTTTCGAACGGCTTTCTTCGGAGTCACTTTTTTAATTCGAGCAAGCCTATTTCCTTGTTCCATATTGCTGTGTCAAATCCTCGTTTAACTTTACTATAAAATTCTAGGCCGGTGCATTAATCGGATGAAAGTAGTTTTTGCTATTATCTATAGCTATGGTGATTGTAATTTCTGGAACTGACTAGGAGCAATTCATGAGTAAGGACTGGGGCGCGCCAATTGTCAGCTTTGAAGAATTTGCTGAACTTCGGCCAAAATTAGGAAAAATTGTCGCAACTTCCGGCGGTTTTGATCCAATCCATCCTGGGCATATCAGTTGTATTATCGAAAGTAAGAAGTTTGGCGATACAGTAGTGGTTATTGTCAACGGCGATGCCTTTTTGACGGCCAAGAAAGGCCGCCCGTTTCAAAATCTTAAAACCCGTTGCCAGATAGTCAGTGGTATCAGAGGGGTAGACTACGTTATACCTTTTGAGATAGCAGGCGACCAAACGGTCAACAGAGCCTTGGAGCTACTGAAGCCGGATAGTTTCACAAAAGGCGGCGACCGGGTGGACGAATCGAGCATCCCGGAGTGGGAGACATGCCAGAAGTACGACATAAAAATTATCAGCGGGGTTGGTGAGGATAAACTTTGGTCGAGCAGTCAATTTTTACACGATTGGACCAACGGCCGGTGAAGCGTAGGGTCATCGCTTTCGACCTGGATGGTACGCTGGCGCCGAGCAAATCGCTTCTGCCTGATCGGATGAGCATTGTCCTAAGCGATTTGTTGGGAAAATACGAAGTTCTGGTGATGAGTGGGGGTAGGTTCGAACAATTTGAGAAGCAACTGCTAGCTAATCTTAAAATTGAACCCGAAAAACTTGCCAAACTACACTTAATGCCGACCTGTGGTACACGATATTATCGCTTTCGAAATAACGGCTGGCAAAAACAGTATGCCGAAGATTTATCGGGGACGGAAAAAGCTAAAATAGTCCAAGAATTGAATAAAGCGGTTGCTCATTTTGGGCTTTCTACGAAGAAAACCTATGGTCCGACGATAGAGGACCGGGAAAGTCAGATCAGCTGGTCGGCTCTCGGCCAGGATATAGTCGAAGTACTGGGTGAGGAGGGCATTAAATTAAAAGAAGCCTGGGACCCGGATATGTCTAAAAAGCTAACACTAGTTAATTATCTGACTCCTTTACTTCCTGAATTCGAGGTGCGCGCCGGCGGCAGTACTACCGTTGATATTACAAAAAAAGGTATCGATAAAGCCTACGGGATGAAAAAGATGCTGGACATGCTAAAACTCTCTAAAGACGATGTGCTATTCATCGGCGACAGACTGGAAGAGGGTGGTAACGACTACCCGGTTAAAGCCATGGGCATTGATTGTATGCAGATATCGGACTGGCAGGAGACGGCTTTAGTCATCGAGGCTGTCCTTCGGACCTCATAAGCTAATAGCTGGATTGAACAAATAATTTATGTAGATTCTAAGGGGTAGATTTATTGGCTCCCGCGGATAGATGTTATCCCCTGAAAAAATGTTTGCGAGTAAGTTTCTATCTGAAGAATTACCTCTACGTGTGGACACCTTTGAACCAACAATTGACTCGATCTTATGAATAATCAACCCCTAGGAGTTGCTGAAGTTACCTAAAATGACTGGTCAGTAGCCAGCACGGGCTGACTCGACAACAGTGTGAAAGCCGATAAGTCCGGTGCTACCGATGACTAAAACCAACTTCATTTTGGTTCCAACTCCTCGATAAATTGCCTGAATGACGAACGAAAATTTTCTTTCGAGAACTGCTTAGCGAAATTTTGGATAGACCCATGATTAAAGTCAGCCGACTTGAAGTTTTTTACGGCTTTTGCCAGGCTATCTACCGACTGCTCGGTGAAGAATAGGCCAGTTTGCGGTGTTATATAGTCTAGCGCACCACCAGCCTTATAGGCTATGACGGGCGTACCAGCAGCTAGGGCTTCGATCGCTACGATGCCAAAATCATCGACGCCAGGAAAAATAAAAGCTTGAGCCTGGGCAAACCGCTCGGGCAGCTCTTCGTCGCTGACATGTCGGAAGAAATTAACGGTGCGCCCGGCTAACTTTTTTAACCTTTTATGTTCAGGCCCTCGGCCAATAACGACTAGAGGTAGCTTCAGCGCATTAGCGGCTTTTACGGCCAGATCAGTGCGCTTATACGGTGTTTGTCGCCCAGCAGTCACAAAACCGAGCCGTTGGCGGGCTGGTTGGGCTTCGAATCGTTCGATATCGACTGGCGGGTGGATAACGATACTTTCACGGCCATAGTATTTCTCTACCTGGTTTTTGGTGTAGCTAGAATTTGAGATTATATAATCCGGTCTTTGGGCGGCTTGGCGATCCCAGCCTCGCAGCGGGCCCACCAAAAGTTTAAGCCCCAAACGAGCCAAGGGATCAAGCCGCCCAAAACCGGGCTGAGACATATATTGATCGTAGCGGCTCCAGTAGTAATGCGTTGGTGCGTGGCAATAATTGACGTGGATAGTATCATCGCCGGTTTTTATACCTTTCGCTTCAGCGCCCGAGCTGCTAATAACTAAATCGTAATCATCGAAGTTCAGGTGGGTGAACCACCAGATGCGCAGAATTGGTAAAAATTTGCGCAACGAGCCGAATGGCCAGTTTTGTAGCCAGCCGGTTACGACTTTGTTATCCAATTTTTGGCGCCAATAATCGGTGCAGTAAGAGGTAAATATGGGAGCGTCGGGGTAAAGCCTATGCAACTCCAGCACAACGCGCTCGGCTCCGCCGCCGACGAACCAATCATGAACAATCGCGACCTTTGGCATAGCGGTTTTCTCGGACATAGACTGGTTAAACCGCTCCGCTACGCTTTAAAACAGCACGGACAGTTTTAATCAAAATAACTAAATCTAGCCAGATACTCCAATTCTGGACATAGTAAAGATCAAGTTTACGGCGCTCCTCAAAATCTATATCGCGCCGGCCAGAAACTTGGGCCAGGCCAGTAAGACCCGATTTGACACTTAAAATAGCGTGCCTTTTTGCGTAGATACCCAGTTCGGCGGGAATCAGTGCCCGTGGTCCGACCAAACTAATATCGCCGCGTACGACATTGAGAAGCTGAGGCAGTTCATCCAGGCTAGTACGTCTTAAAAATCGGCCTAGCCGGCTGATACGCGGGTCATTTGGCAAGCGGTCGCCGCCTTGGCGGTATTGCTTAATCAGCTCAGGCCGGCCCATTTTAGTGAAGCCTTCTTCCGGGCTCATATCGGTATAGGCTCGCTTCATACTGCGGAATTTATAAATCCTAACTCTAGTATTAAAGCGGCTCAGTCGAATTTCTCGGTAAAAAACTGGCCCGCCGGGATCAGACAGTTTTTCGGCGACGGCGACCAACAGCATGAAAGGCAAGCCGACCAACAGCATTACGCCGCCGACTACAATGTCCATCATTCGCTTAACTATTCGACCCCAGCCGATCAAAGCGGTTTGGTGGACGGCGATGACCGGAACCGAACCCCGGAAAAGCTCGACGGCAATGTTGCCAACGAACAACTCGCTGTTACCAGGTACGAAACGATAAGCTACGTGCTTAGTCTGGGCGTACTCTAGAACTTCATTATTAAACTCGTTATCGGCGTAAAGCTCTGTTTGGACGATGCCGTGGATATCACCAGAATTTAAGGCCTTGATGGCCTTATCAAAAGTTTTAAAAAATGGAATGTGAGGATAGCGTTTAGCGACCTCGCCATGTCCGCCAACCACGCCAACTATCCGATAGCCAGAGATGTGACGGTCGGCCAAAACATCCACCAACTGGCGGCCAACATGAGTGTTACCAACTAGCAATAAGTTGGTTATGCCAATGTCGTATCGGAACAAAACACTACGCACGTAGCGGGCAGTGTTGCGAAAAACTAGGAGTAAAACAAACCCTAGCAGAAAGCCATAAACGGGCACTAACTTAGAAGGAAAAACCACGCGATCCGAGACGTAAGCGTAGCTGGCCACGAACAGTAGACCCACGAAAGAGCCGATCAGCAGCCGTCCAGCTTCGACAAAGCGCTTTTCGTGGATTGAACTGGTGTAAAGGCCCAGCAACCCAAAAATTAGCAACCAAAAAGGAGTCAAAATTAAAAAAATTCCCAAATAGGTACTGGCCGCGATTGGATGAGCCACTGGCACGTTGCTAAGCGGACCGCGCAGGGCATAGGCACCGGCAAAAGCCGCCACCAACGCCAAAAAATCGCCCACCATCAAAAGCAAGCCATAGATGAGCGAAGCGTTACTTTTCATCTATACTAAGTGTAGCATTTATGGACGCAGACAAAGGTGGTAGCCGGCTTGCAAGACAACTGTCGATCGTTGTCGCTTTAATTTTGATCTTACTGCCATTTGATGAACTTTTGACTGTCTGGACGGCCAGCAGATTTAATCATTTGGACCTTTTCCACATCTGGAAAGAAATTCTCATCACCATAATGGTTGCACCAACAGTTTGGCTGGCTTTACGGCACGGCCTGCTCAAAAAGACTTTTTTTAAGTCCTGGCTATTTTTATTAATTGCTGCTTATGGACTGTTGCATTTGATTTTAGGAATGTGGGCCTTTCACGACAGACAGGTCAACGAGACGGCTTTGATATACGGGCTAATAATCAATCTGCGGTTTCTTGGGTTCTTCCTGGTTTGCTTAATGCTTTCAGCGCTGCATCCCTACCTACGACGACACTGGAAGTTTATATTGCTGGCTCCGGCCAGTGTAGCGGTCTTCTTCGGGCTGATTCAAAAACTTATTTTACCGACCGATTTTTTGAAGCACTTTGGCTACGGTCCAAAAACTATTCCGGCTTATCAAACCGTTGACTCCAATCTAGACTATCGCCGCATTCAGTCCAGCTTACGCGGCGCCAATCCTTTCGGAGCTTATCTAACTTTTATTATCCCCGGTTTTATATTAAGTTTGGCTAAACGCCGTGGCTTGCAACTACTGGCCGTAGCCGGAGCTTTAGTTGTTTTGTTCTACACATATTCGCGCAGCGCCTGGGTAGGATTGGCTATTAGCTTAGTGATCCTGGGCTGGTTGTCGCTTAAGAATTTAAGCGGTCGTTGGGCTATAGTCGCGGTGATTGTCTTGGCAGGCGGTTCAATTGGAATCTATAGTCTTCGCTCAAATCAGGTAATCCAAGATGCATTGTTGCATACCAGTGTTAGCTCAACTTCACCGCAAAGCTCCAATGCTCTAAGAAGCATAGCTATTAAAAATGGTATCCGCGACGTCGTGCATCAGCCCTTGGGCCGCGGACCGGGCACGGCTGGTCCGGCCAGCTTTCGTAGCAACCATCCGGCTCGCATAGCTGAGGATTATTATCTGCAGATCGGGCAGGAAGTCGGTATACTTGGGCTGGCCATCTTCTTAGCAATAAACATGCAGGTCGCCCTAAGTCTGTGGTCGCAGAGGCAGGATATATTGGCCCGGATCTTGCTGGCCGCCTTGGCGGGCATTTGTTTTATTAATTTAGTCTCACATGCTTGGACGGACGATACTCTCAGCCTGCTGTGGTGGGGGTTGGCTGGTGTCTCGCTTGGTCCTGTTATACTGCAGGGTAGGCAAGGTCGAAATGGAAGAATTCAAAAAAGCGCATAAACGTCTTTGGCAGTTTGCTGAATATTTATTCACTGGCGGAATTTATTTCTGGGTCGGCTATATTCTGCTGGACGCATTTTATTACGGCCTGCACTGGAACCTATGGTGGTCGACAATTGTTAGCAGCGTCATAGGCTGGGCGGTTAACTATCTCATGCAGCGTTACTGGGTTTTTGCCGGTAGCCAGTTAAAAGAGCACCAAACGCAAGTCACTGGTCGATACGCTATCATCACTATCGCTGACTTTTTGCTTAACTACCTGATTTTGTTTGGACTGCGGAAAATCGGAATCACGCCAGCCATCGGCCAATTCTTTGGCGCGGCTTTTTTCACCGGCTGGAATTACGTTTGGTATCGCTACTGGGTATTTCCAGAGAAAGCTGACGTATTAAAACTTAAGCTAGCAGTCCATCATTTATTAGCGCACCGGGCTCATGGACATGGTGCGTTCCGGGTAGGCTAGGTTATGGCCGAGACAGTCCGCCCAACCAAAAAACAACGCGAACTGCTGACGTTTATTGAGGAGTTTATTGCCGAGCACGGTTACAGTCCGAGCTACCGGGAGATTATGAAAGGCATGGACTATAACTCGGTAGCCACCGTCAGCCTGCATATCAACAACCTGATCAAGCGCGGCCACCTGGCCAAACGCGATCACTCGGCTCGCTCGCTGGAGCCAGTAAAAGGCGTTAGTGATGAACCGGTGCGCGTTAAGCAGCTCAAGGCCAGTGAAGAAAAATGGCTGGTCGGCAAAGTCGAACTTTATTTTAAAGAAGCCGAAGAGGCAGTAGTTCTAGACGAGAAAGAACTTGACCGACTCTATGTGTTGGTTGGCGCGCTAAAAGTACTTGGTTTAGACGGTGCCGCCCAAGCTTACATTCCACGCCTGACGGCGCTCAAAACGAAGGCCGCTGATCGTAGTTACACGGTCTAAGGCGAAACCGGCGCGTCAGCCTGGATGTCTTCGGTGGGTTTAGTCGCTAGATGGGATCCTTCGCGCAGAGGAGCTTCTCGTAAAAAGAGCGCCACTACGAAAGCGCCAATAGCAAACGGTATGCCAAGTAAAAACATGTCATGGAAGGCGTGAATGAAAGCCGAGAAAACTGTGTGTTGAGCCGAGCTCGACAGGCGGCTAATTTGCGCCGGACCATTTGTAACTATGCTGCTAGTCGATACGTGCTGGGCTGCGGCGGCCGGCAATGACTGGCTTATGTAGTGAGTCAGTCTTGAAATTAGGATTGAGCCAAAGATTGCTCCACCTAGACTGCTGCCAATAGTTCGAAAGAAGGTGATGGCGCTCGTAGCCGTGCCAAGATGTTCGCGGTCTACTGAATTCTGAACTGCCAAAACCGATACCTGCATGAACGAACCTAGACCGAGGCCAATAATCAGCATCCAGGTTGACAGCGCCAGCAAGCTACTGCTGAGTGTGACGTGACTAAACAGCCACATCCCAATCGCAATCATTAATGTGCCAAAAATCGGGAAGGGCTTATAGCGGCCAGTTTTTGTTATGATCCTGCCGGACGTGATAGAGGCTATCATCATGCCGGCAATCAATGGTAGGGTGGCCAGGCCTGATTTAGTCGGCGAGTATCCACGGACAATTTGTTGGTATTGCGGAATATATAAGATGCTGGCGAACATTGCCACACCAGTTAATACAGAGAGAAGGACGGACACGCTAAAAATATCACTCCTAAAAAGATTCATTGGAATCAGCGGCTCGCTAGCTCTGCGTTCCCACATAACAAAGGCCACAGTAGCAATGACTGAAGTAGCCAGCAAGCTTAGAATCTGCGAACTGCCCCAAGCATAAGTTATACCAGCCCACACCGAAACCAAAAGCAGGCTTACGACCGATAAGCTCATTAAGGCCGTGCCCATAAAATCTAACCGATGCTTGCGGCGAGTGACTGGCAGGTGAAGACGAGTGGCCACCGCCGCAAGTGCGATAACGCCAATCGGCAGGTTAACATAGAATATCCAGCGCCAGCCAGCCACGCCAAACAAGGAATTGGTATCAGCAAAGAATCCACCAAGCAGCGGCCCGGCCACACTAGCTAGTCCCCAGACAGCGCCAAAGTATCCCTGGTAGCGGCCTCTTTGCCGCGGCGGAATAATATCGCCTATGATTGCCAAAACTAACGCTATAAGCCCGCCGGCGCCTACGCCTTGAAGTGCCCGGAAGGCGACCAGCTGATCCATGTTGCGGGATAGCCCGCAGAGCACTGAGCCGATCAAGAAGATAACTATAGCTGTTTGGAAAATCTTTTTGCGGCCAAGCATATCGCCAATCTTGCCGTAAATCGGCGTAACGAGGGCGCTTGTCAATAAGTAGGATGTGGCAACCCAAGAATATTTATTAAGACCGTGGAGGTCGGTAGCGATTTTCGGCAACGCGGTGGCGACAATGGTTTGGTCAAGCGCTGCTAACAACATGACCATCATCAAAGCGGTCAAGACCACCATGATCTCGCGGTGGCTGCGTTCGCCGTGAGGGTTGGCCGGCGCCGGAGCACCCATTCTATTTGTCAGTTTTTTTATCACGAAGAACGGAGCACCTTTCGCTTTTATTGGGCGGGCAGACGCAGCTTAATTATTAAACCCGCCAAGTTATCTTGGATATATTATAGCTTAAATTTCGCTCGGCGGGAAAATTTAGTAGCCGCTAGTTGTACCGTTTGTACCGGTCTTGCGAATCCAGATGAAGTAGATGACACCGTAAACGATCACGGCCAGTACTACATAGATCAAAACCCATTGCCAGACTGGACGCTTACCATAGCCGCCTTTAGTGGGCTGCTTTGGTGCAGTCGGCACTGGCGGCCTATCTGTTGGGGCTGGAGCCTCGGCTTGTTTTGGCTCAGTGGCTGGCGGAGTTTGTGTAGCTTGTGGGGGCATATCAAAACCTCTTTTAGTTACTATTCAATTGTATCACCGCTTATGCTTATCAAGCGAAGCGAAGGATCATCAGAATGCCAAAAATAAACGAATACCAAGCAAACGGTTTAAGGGTCTTAGTTTGAAAGTAGCGAGTCAGCCAGCGTACTGAAAAATACGCGGCGATGCCAGCGGCGATGCTGCCAACCAAAATTTGTCCCCGGACACCATTGCCTAAGGGGCCAAATAAATCCGGCAATTTCAAAATGCCAGCGCCCAATATAACTGGTGTGGCTAGCAGAAAAGCGAAATCGGCCGCGTCTTTATGCGATAAACCCCGGACTAGGCCAGCCACCATGGTCACGCCCGAGCGGCTGATGCCAGCTAGCAGAGCTAGAACCTGGGCAGTACCAATAATGCCGGCCTCTTTGTAGCTAAAGTTGGCCAGCTGTCGCCGAGCCTTACGCCCCTCAGCGGCTTTGCGGTAACGCTCGCCAGCAAACAAGATCAGTCCGTTAATGGTTAGGAAAATCGCTGCCGCCAAAGGTTTGGCAAAAAGTACCCGAAAAGCATGTTCCAACACCACGCCAGTTATGCCGGCCGGAATAGTAGCTACAACCAATAGCCACGCCATTCGTTCCGTGGGGCTCTCCACTTTCCTAGTTTTTAACGACCTGAAGAAGCCCTTAATGATCCTTGTCCAGGTTGAGCGGTAGAAAATCAGCAATGCCGTGGCGGTGGCCACATGCAAGCCGACCAAGAAAGCTAAGAAATATGATTCGGGGGAGGACTGGGCTTTGACTAAATTATGCCAGCCAAAAAGTGCTGGTAATACAACCGAGTGGCCTAAGCTGGAAACCGGAAAAAGTTCGGTTATGCCCTGCAAAATGCCTAAGATTAGCGCCTGGAAGTAAGTGATCACTCATACAGTATATCAAGGCCTAACTCTATAGGCTGATCGTACCTCACGTCCACTGTGGTTTTTATTCAGCCGCGCTGTGACGGTCCATAAAACCTCCTAAGCCGCTAATTCTCTCGCAATTTAAAATTAGATTGCTAGAAACCAGTTTCGATCGCGAGCCTGGCAGTGAAGGCCGCTAACTTTTTTTCTATAACACCACGGCGGGCATCTTTTAAACCAAAGCTTTTACGCTCGATGTGCGGAATCTCCTTTAGCCCAAGCTTTTTGGCTACAGCTAAAGTAGTTCTATCCGGGGTGGAAGCGCTGGCAGTGATAGCGGTCAGGCCTTCGCTAGGGCCAAGTTGCTCGGCCTCCTCGACACTAGCCACAGAAACGACTTCGGTCGCCAGTGAGTCTTGAGCCACCAGGCGTTTGCCTAGCTCTACATAACCTCTACCGTTTTTAGATTTAAGGTCAGTTACGACCACTAGTCTATCCGGCTTAAGTTGAATTAGCTGTTTGACCCCAGCCTGTCTTAATCTGACTGCTTTGCAAACGTTGCCGGGGGCTACCCAACTAACTCGCGCCTCTGGTTGCTGGCTTTTGATATAGTCATACAATTGCTGGCGACAAGCCCTATAATCTTCATCGTTCAGCGTAGTCTGAGAAATTATACGGTAAAGTTGGTCATCACAAAGTAGATCGTTAATCTCGGAAGGCTTCTCGGTGAGTCTTACATAGGTCCGATCTATGGGCTCATGGATGAGCTGCCCGTCCCGGACCACGTAGTCTAGATGGCCAACCATACCCTGGACTTCATCGTGTAATTTTTCTACCTCGCCAGGCTTGCCCTGACAGATATAAATGACTTTTTCGTTGTTTTCGCGAGCTTTCTCGACGCCGGCGTGTGTATAAAGGACCAGAGGGCAGGCGGCCTCAAAGACCAGTGAATCTTTGGCCTTCAAGGCGTAGACGACTTCTGGGCCGACGCCGTGCGCACTAGTTACCACCACACTGCCGGGCGGGATTTCATCAACCCCATTTACAAATATGACTCCATTTTGCTCATGTTCACGAACTACGTCTTGGTTATGCACAACATCGTGATAGCCGTAAATATGTAGGATCCCACGGGCTAGAGCTTCGGTCGAGACTTCTCTTAGTAAATCGTCGGCGGCTACTACGCCCTCACAAAAACCAAAATCATCAGGGAAGACCACCTCTGTTTGAGGCCGAGCCATCTCGTGCATAACTATTTGGTCAACTCTTGAATTAAGACGTTGTCTTTTAACTTTTGCAGCTGGTCTTTAAACCAATAGGAATAAGTGTCAGGATTTTTGCCGATCAGGTCGTCTAATTCAGACCAATCTACCCAACGCAAAGTTTCCACTTCTAGCGGGTTAGGTTTAGGCTCCTGCAAAGCTCGGACCACGTACACGGGGCAAATTTCATTCTCGATGATGCCGTTATAGGGCGGAGTTTTATAGCGATAATCAGGCAGAACCACCTTAAGGTCTTTGAATTCAGTAATCCCTAGTTCGTATTCGAGGCGCCGTTTGATAGCGTCCTGCGTAGATTCGCCGGGCGAAAGGTGGCCGCACAAACTGTTGGTCCAGACATCCGGCCAGACTTTTTTAACGTGGGCTCGTTGTGTCAATAAAAACTGACCTTTCTCGTTAAAGACATAACAAGAGAAGGCCAAGTGAAGCGGTGTGTGGGAGGTATGGATTTCTAGCTTGGGTGCGGTGCCAATTGGCGTGCCGCCATTATCTACTAGAACAACTTGTTCAGACACTCACCTACTATAACATCGTTCTTCGTTGTTAGATGATAGTGATAATTAGTTAAGCTGGTCGAGTATAATTGAGCTAACGACTTATGGCATTGACTACTCATCCCGGGACAGTCGATCTAGTAGCTATCCGCCGGCAGATAGTCGGTTTGGATACGAAAGTTCCAACGCTTTCCGGCGCAACCAAGACTTATATAAATTTTGACAATGCTGCTAGTACACCGCCGTTTGCTAAAGTCTTAAAGGCCATTAATGACTTTGCGCCTTGGTACTCTTCGGTCCATCGCGGTAGCGGCTTTAAGAGCCAAATTGCCTCTGAGGCTTATGAGCAAGCACGTGAAATAACTTTGGATTTTTTTGGCGCCAACCCGTGCCAGCACACCGCGATTTTCGTCAAAAATACCACCGAGGCTATAAACAAACTGTCCTACCGCCTAGAGCTATCCAAGGATGATGTTGTGCTGGTCGGTTTGATAGAGCACCACAGTAACGATTTGCCCTGGCGGCGCGCAGCGCACGTTGAGCATATCGGTATTGATGAACAAGGTCGCCTGGACGAAGCCGACCTCGGCCGCTTGTTTAAAAAATTTGGCCAGCGTGTAAAGTTGCTAGCCATCAGCGGCGCCTCCAACGTAACTGGTACTTTGCCAAACATCTATAAGCTGGCCGCCAAAGCCCACGCCCACGGCGCTCAGATTCTGGTGGACTGCGCCCAGCTAGCGCCGCATCGGAAAATTAACATGAAAAACTTGGAGGACCCAGAGCACCTCGACTTTATCGCTATCAGCGCTCACAAAATGTACTCGCCCTTTGGCACAGGTGCATTGATCGGCCGGCGGGATACTTTTGAGCGGGGAGCGCCGGAAGTTTGCGGCGGCGGTACTATCAATGTGGTAACTGAGGACGAGGTTGAATGGGCTGCGCCGCCAGATCGAGACGAGGCGGGTTCGCCGAACGTGGTTGGCGCTGTGGCCTTTGGCAAAGCGCTGAAGCAGTTTTCCAAAATCGGCATGGATAAAGTCGCCAAACACGAAGCTGAGCTGACAACCTATGCGCTTAAGCGTCTGAGCGAAATTCCAGGGATAGTGATTTATGGTCAAACAAATCCAGCCCGAGCCGGCCAACGCCTGGGTGTTATAACCTTCAATTTGAGTGAACTTCATCACGAGCTGGTAGCTGCCGTTTTAGGCACCGAATGGGGAATTGGCGTACGGTCTGGTTGTTTCTGCGCCCACCCGTATGTCACCAAACTACTGGGTTTAGATGCCAAGCAAACCAAACAATTCCGCTCAGCTGTACACACCGGCGATCGCCGCCATATCCCAGGCATGGTTCGGGTGAGTTTTGGCATATATAACACTAAATCTGAAGTCGACGTTTTGGTAGATGCCCTAGACCAAATTGCTGCCGGTGCTTATGAGGGTGAGTACGACCAAGACAAAACCACCGGTGAATTTAAAGCCCGCGGCTGGTATCCCCGGCTCGAAAACTACTTCAGCATATAGACTGTACGACCATAACCTCTGATCAGGGTTGCTCAAGGAACGTCGTATTTTACGGTGCTGCTGCCAGTCATCGATAATGTTTCCCAAGCTGTGCAACCTCGCACTCCTTTCTCGCTGACTTGATACTAGGCAAGCCAGCCGATAGTTTCTGTTAACAAATTGGCTTGCCAAAGCATTATAACCAGACTTTAATAACACTCATATTAAGTTGAACCATGACATTAAGAAATAAAAAAATAAAGATTATTCTGACGGTCGTAGTTCCGATCGTTGCCATAGGTGCGGTTGATTACTTTGCTTGGTATAAGGCGCCAGCTGACTGTGGAACAATCGAAACGCCCAGCGCAACAGCATACGACACCAATGTAAAAGTTTCACAAAGCGACTATAGTAAATTATCCACCTGTTTCACTAAGCGCTATTTTGGTCTTCGATCTACAAAAATAAGCATAGAAAACAAACAAAAAGACTCAGGCAATACTTACATATTTACTTATAAAGGAATGAAAATCAGCGGGGTTAGCGACTCATTTAATCAATACGGAAGTGCAAAGTTTGGCTTTGGCTGTAGCTCAGCTGTAAAAACTCAAAGTAGCATGATCTTTACTTGTCAGAACGGCAATTTTAAGTACGTCGTCAGCTCTATTTAGCTTCCATAGGCTATTTGTAACTTAGAAGGTTTTACAGATCGGCACGCCAGTCTGTTTGCTGATATCTTGAGCCGCAGTGGCGTTTATGATTTTGCTAGAGATACACAGAGGTTCACCAGTCCCGGCACCGTAAGCAAAACTGCGGCTACCGTCGCTAGCTATCTTAAAGGCCATTACTCTCACGGGTATAGTCGTATCGTTGGCGCAAGCTACCAAGTAAGCTTGGTAATTGTCTACTGGTTTAGGTGTTAGCGAAGCCGAGACCAATTCACTATTGTCCTTGCTAGCACATTCTGGTCCGAAGTCCGAGCTCGTCGGTAGGGCGTAGAGCTTCTGGGCAGCTTCAAGCGCACTAATCTGAGAATTGGCACCCGTGAGACTTTGCTGACTGGTTTTAAGTTTCGAGTGCTGCCACGAATAAACACCGTAAATCAACCCAAAGGCAAGTATTAGGACCAAGACGACCATAGCCCAAGACCGGCGGCGGCCATTGTGTGGCCTAGGCACAGTTGCCTGCGGAGGATTAGGGGCAGGCGGGATATCAGGTGATAAGGGAGCAGGCGCTACATTTGTTGGAGGTTGAAAGTTTGGTTCCATACCAAAATTATAACAAACTACTTATGTTTATGGCTCCCCTAGACGAATGGTATCACTGATGTATGCAGTCGGCCCGGCAACAGGGTCGGCGCCAACCTTCTATTATTTGGATCTAGATTGTTTATCTAGCACCCATTGCACAGACGGGCTGATTGGCTTGTCCTTGCGATGGATACAACCAATCCAACAGCATGGTCGGCGCATCCCTTCTTTGAGTTCCGAAATCACTCGCCTGACATGTTCATCCCGTGTTTTCTGTTGCTTGACTGTTATAGTCCAGCAGATCCACTCGTTGCGTGCCAGTGGCGTGAGGTCTTCCCAACGCCCTAGAGCAGATTCGTCAGCTAGCAATGCTTTTCGTAAATCGGCTGGTAGTTTGTGCACTACGCCTTCAGAAATTTTTGTGGCCATAGGTATATTTTATATCAGTGGGCTTGGCTCCCCGTAGTGATGGAAGTTAGAACTCTTATAGTCCGTGCTAACTGACTTTTGTGGCTTTTATCATCGCCTGACAATACGGAAAAATATCTTGGTCAAATGCTATTCCACTTATTGCGTCACTGACGAAATAGTTTTCAAGTAAGGCCTTCAGGCCCGGCCTGACGTCGGGGGTTGGATGTGTAACGGACGTCGTAAGTAAGTCATTCCTCGCCATGGCATTCGTAATTTCTGGAATTGTAGCAAACGGATACAGTTGTTTTCTTTCACCTTCCCAGGGCTCGTCTTCTACAAGATAATCAAATTTTGTGAGAAGTGTCGCTAATGTGCTTACATCGGTCACCGCATAGCCTGGGTAGTCAAAAATAATATCTGGTTTACGAGCTGTGTATTCCGAAGCAAACTTTCTCAATAGCGCTTCGGCTCTTGCGGTATGTGAGCGTACCAAGACGGCAGAATTACCTTCTAACGGCATTGCACCATCAAACATTATTAACTGACCTCCGAGCCTCAAAACTCGAGAAACTTCATTTATTGCCTGATCAAACTCCTCTAATCTTGTCCCTAACTCGTTGCTACTTGCGACTTCGTGGAAAACGTTAACTGCGCTTACGGCATCAAAACTTTGGTCTGGAAAAGGGATTTCTTTTACATCCCCATAGGTAAAGTTCAGAGATTTGGCAGATTCAACTCCTCTTAACACAAGCTCAGGGTTGATTTCTAAGGATACGATTTCTGCAGAGGGGTTCATTGCTTCTAACGCGCTCCCGACCCGTCCGTAGCCAGCTCCCAAGTCTAGGACTGCTGCACCAGCTTCAATACCTTGCAATGAAGCCTCTACAAATGAGCATAAAAGTTGACCAGCAATAATATTCCCAGTGTGAATCATTTAATTATTAAATAACAATGAATAAAATTAGTCAATATGGCTCCGGAGGCCGAGACAGCATACTGAAGACCAGTAAAAAAGCCGGACGTAAAGTCCGACTCTTTCACTGGCTCCGCGTAGTGATGGAAGTTAGAAACTTATTGGTACAACTAGATACTTCTCCCAAATGGGGTCGCGGTGAGCGTAACTCTGCATATCAGAAAAGTATCTGGGGTCTTGAAAAGGATCACTTTGGTCTGTTACTTCCTTCCCCCGTAATCTTTCTTTGGTCCCCCAAACACATATAACGTCTGTAATTGCTGATGGTTCTGGCCTTTCGTACTCATACGAACGTCTATCATGAATGCGGTACACACTTAGTTGCACGTCATACTTAGAGAGCAATTCATCAGCTCTAGAATAAACGGCGGGGCTATAAATCACTTTTTGCATGCCCATGCGCCCACCTCTAGCCGCAAAGGGGAAATCCGCCTTTTTTACTCTGGCCAACGTTTGCTTTACTACCCTTTGAGCAGCCCTTTCAACTTCTTTATCAACTGTTTCTATTTTTTTCGAAGCAGCCTCGAGATTTTGTGTGACTAGCCCGTCACGCGACTGCGTTTTGACTAGGGATTTAGGCTTGTCGCTATATCCAGAGAGAGCATCTTCTAATAAGATCCGACAAACAGTTGCCTCATCTAAATTTGGCCTGCCTTGTATATCACCTTTTAGTTTGTCATGGCCCTCTCTACTCCTAGCAATAGTTATCAACCTACGTGCAAATGTAGAAGGACTAAAAATCCCCTTATCCCTAGTCACGCTAAAGACCTTATCCCAGCTAATACCATCCGCTGGAAACGCATATTCTTCATTTTCCTTTGCATTAACCTTAACCAGCGAGACGGATGATTGTTGAATATCACCGCTTTCTGACTCCAGGCTGACCATCCAAGTTTTTCCTGCTTTGCCTAATCCTGCATGGGAGATAAACGGTCGCAGCCAATAGTAAGTAGTATGCCCCCATTCCGTGGTCGTGGAATGACCAATTAAATCTTTCGGATTTTCGACCATTTTTTGTTTTAGCTTTTCTGCCAATTCTTTACAAGTCTCATTTTGAGACTCAAGTATGGATAACTGCTGTTCATCTAATTCATCTGCGGGTTTGAGCCTATCATTTGCAAACCTCCAACCGGGAATTTCCTCTAACTCAACTCCTTGGTAATCATAATCACCCGTATCGACATGGTCTCCGGTCCCATACCCATGCAATGGTTCGACCTTGGCAACAGTAAAAATGCCGTTTATAACATCGGTATGCGAAAAATCAGGGTACGTATCGTAGCCGGAATACAGGGGATCTTTAAACATAACCTTATCTCCCACTACGAATTCCGGCCCGTAAAAAAGGTGTTCTGAAGAAGGCAGATTTTCTCCAACTCGATCTATCATGTGTTATATAATATAACTAAAGGAGCAAATTGTCAATATCGTGGCTCCGGAGGCCGGACTCGAACCGGCAACAATCGCCTTAACAGGGCGGTGCTCTACCATTGAGCTACTCCGGAATATCAGCTACAAAGATATCATACCTCCTTTGAGTTCTCTATGGCGAATGGACTAAACTACCTCTTAAGAAGTAGAATAAACATAAGAATGAATGATGCCGGTGGGGACTTTGATAAATATTTGCGCACGGCCAACTACTTGACTGCTGCTCAGATATTCTTACAAGACAACTTTCTATTGGAGCGTCCGTTAAAATTTGAGGATATCAAACCCCGACTGTTAGGACACTGGGGTTCGGGTCCCGGCGTTAATTTTGCCTACTCACATCTGAGTTATCTGGCGAAGAAACATGATCAAGAGATTTTGTTCATGCTTGGCCCCGGGCACGCCTTCCCATCATTGCAGGCAAACCTATTTTTAGAGGGCACTCTTGCCAAATATTATCCGGAAGCTAAGCCGACCTATGAGGGCATCGGCTACATCTGCAAAAACTTCAGCTGGCCCTACGGCTTTCCTAGCCACAGCAACCCGGCCACGCCCGGTGTGATCTTAGAAGGCGGAGAACTAGGCTACTCACTGAGCACGTCTTACGGTGCGGCGCTGGATAACCCGGGCTTGATCGTGGCTTGTTTGGTCGGTGACGGCGAAGCCGAAACCGGACCGACAGCCGGGGCTTGGCATCTGAATAAGCTGCTCAACCCGTCACGCGACGGCGTAGTTTTGCCAATCCTGCACCTCAACGGTTATAAAATTTCGGCGCCGACCATTTTTGGCCGAATGAGCGACGAAGAGCTAACAGCGCTATTTACCGGGTACGGCTATCAGCCGCGAATCGTTAGCGGCGATAACGTCCATGCCCAAATGCAGGAAGCTCTGGAATGGGCCCACGCCGAGATTCAACGCATCAGACAAATCACGCCGACCAGCTGGCAGCACCTGCCGATGATTATTATGCGGACACTCAAAGGCTGGACTGGCGTACGCGAGCTTAACGGCCAAAAAATCGAGGGTAATTGCTTATCACATCAAGTAGTTCTAACAGAAGCCAAAACTGACGAAGGCCAACTCAAGCTGTTGGAGCAGTGGTTGGGCTCATATAAAATTAACGAGCTTTTTTCACGTACAGATGGCTTTGGTCAGTTCGTCGACCAGCTTATGCCTGAACCGGCTAAACGTATGGGCGCCAATCCGCGAGCTCTAGGCGGACCGGCGGTGCATAAGCCGCTTAAATTACCAACCGCCGAACAGTTCGCGGAGGATTCCACCAAGCCTGGAACCATCGGTTCTTCCAGCATGCGCCGCGCCGGGCTGTATTTGAACGAAGTCATAAAGCTCAACGAGGCCGAGCATAACTTCCGGATTATGTCGCCGGACGAGACCTATTCCAACAAGCTCGATGAAATTTTTAAATCAACCAAGCGAGCCTGGATGCTGCCGATCGAGCCGTGGGATAAAGACCTAGCGCCCGATGGCCGGGTTATGGAGATGCTATCTGAGCATAACCTGCAAGGCTTGGCTCAAGGCTACGTACTGACCGGACGCCACGCCGTGTTTGCCAGCTACGAAGCCTTCGTGCCGGTGGTCACCAGCATGATGGACCAGTACGCCAAGTTCTTAAAGCAATCGCTGGATGTGCCTTGGCGCGGCGAGATCAGCTCGTTAAACTATATTTTGACATCATCCGGTTGGCGCCAAGAGCATAACGGCTTTAGCCATCAAAATCCTGGCTTTATTGCTGATGCTTTGCGCCGGCAGGGCGACTTTGTGGATGTCTTTTTCCCGCCGGACGGCAACACGACTCTGGCGGTCCTTAACTATTGCTTGTCAGCAACCCGGCAAATAAATATTATCGTGGCCGGCAAAACGTTAGAGCCGCGCTGGTTGACGCCGGAGCTGGCAGGCAAGGCTCTGCAGTCGGGCATTATGACTTGGGATTTTGCCAGCGACGATAATCCTGATGTGGTGCTGACCGCCGCCGGCGATTATCTGACCAAAGAGGCCCTGGCGGCTATCGATTTAGCTAAGCAAGAATGGCCGGACATCCGCCTGCGCTTTGTTAATATTTTGTCACTAACTAACTGCGGCCTGGGTCGCGGCGGTATGTGTCTAACCCATGAAGGCTTTAACGATTACTTTACGCCGGACAAACCAGTAATCTGCAACTTCCATGGCTATCCGGAGACACTCAAAGCCATAGTCTTTGATTATATTGCCAGCAGCCCACAGCGGTTTTCGATTCATGGCTATATCGAAAACGGCTCGACGACCACGCCATTCGATATGCACGTCCGGAACGGCACTAGCCGCTATCACCTGCTGATCGAAGCCTTCCAGAAAGTCGCCGCTACCGGTCGCCTGCCTTATGAAGAGGCCGAGCATATCATCAAAAAATATCAGCAAAAAATCGAGGACAACACTAGCTACATTAAAGAGCACGGCGTCGATATGCCGGAGATTGAGGCATGGCAATGGACTCGCTAGTCTTAGTTGCCAACCCGGGCAGCGCCAGCCGTAAATACGCCCTCTACAGGGAGGATGAGTGTCTACTAAGTTTGCACTTCGAGAAAGAGAACAGCCGAATCATTTATAGCGGAAAGATTGCCGGAAAAGACCTGGAGCCAAGGCCGGCTGATATTTCTCATCTGACTTTTACTTCCAGTAAAATCCTCCAGTTATTGACTGAGCTGGAACTTGTAAAGTCTCCAGACGACATAGGAACAATCGCCTTTAGAGTTGTGGCGCCAGCTAAGTTTTTCCAACAAGACCGGCTCCTAAACGAAGAAGCGCTGGAGAAATTAACTAGGCTAGAGCACAATGCCTTGCTGCATATTAACGCTACTTTGCAGGAAATCTCTCAGCTGCGCCAGATCTTTCCAAAGGCTAAGCTAGTCGGAGTATCGGACAGCGCGTTTCAAGCGGATAAACCATTGGTTGCAAAAATCTACGGCTTGCCGCTAGAAATCCAGAAGGAGCTGGATATCGAACGCTTCGGCTATCACGGTCTATCGGTTGAATCTGCCGTTAACCAACTAAAGGCTGTCGGCAAACTGCCCAAGCGGTTGATAGTCTGCCACCTCGGCAGCGGTTCTAGCGTGACGGCGGTTAAGGAGGGCAAGGCCATTGATTGCAGCATGGGTTACTCACCGCTCGAAGGATTAATTATGGCGACGCGAAGCGGCAACTTAGACGTCGCGGCCGCTCTTGGCATAAAGACGCATCTTGGCATGAATAACCGGCAATTTTTAGAATATCTGAATAGCCGGGCAGGACTACTGGGCGTCAGTGGCAGCTCGGACGACATCAGAGAACTGTTAGCCGAAGAGCAAAAAAGTGAAACCGCCAAACTAGCCCTGGATCTTTATGTCTATAAAATCCAACAGACAGTCGGGGCGATGGCGGCGACTCTCGGCGGCATTGACGGCTTAGTCTTCACGGCGACTGTTGGCGAACGCTCCGCCGAAATCCGTAAACGCGTTCTACACGGCTTATTATTCTTGGGCCTCAGCTTGGATCCGCACCTAAATCATCATTCCGTACAGCCTGGGGAAATAGTCCAAATCAGCCCGCCACACCACCCAGCCAAAATTTATATTGTCCCAGCCAACGAATATTCGGTGATCGCTGCTCATGCCCAAAAGTTAACTTAAAGCTAACTGGACTCACATGCAAAAACCACATCAGCATTGGCTTGCTAGGGCGTGCTAACATAAAGGTATTAACAAACAAGTTTGCTGGAAGCAGGTGTGATTCCTGAACTGTGCCGCAACGGTGATTTCCGCAAGGGATAAGTCCGATACAGCATAAGCAAGAATGCTTCCGAGCAAGAGGCCAGCTTACAAAAAGCTAAATTAACCCCTGTTTCTCGGAAGCAGGGGTTATCTTTTTGGGAATATCATCCGACAATCTGTCGACCGAGCGTTTTGACAAACGCTACTACGAAAAGATTCGCCAAGCCGGTGCGCTAAGTCGCGATATAGGCCGCGTGGCTCTAAGCGGTTCCCAGCTTGAAGAGTTGGCCGGTTACGAACGTCGGCAATATGACGAAATGGCGAGCGGGTTAGCGGAGGCCTTGCAGGGTAATGTCAGGACGCACTACACCTTCGATCTAGTTGACGGCAAATTAGTTGCCGAAGACAATCAGCCGATTGAGCAGCTTATGGAGCAGGGTATAAACCGCGCTTATGGCCTGGCTAATCAGGACAATTTTTATAAACAGTTCGTACCGCAGCGTGCCGAACACGAACTCAACGAATTCCGTAAGCAGCAGGACATGACTACGGGACGGACAGACTACAACACGATCATAACCTTTTCGCCTTATAGCGAAGAGTTCGACACTTCACCCGAGAGTCGCGCTAAACTGGTGGCTGCCGACCAAAAACCTTACTGGCAAAGAGCTATGGTGCGAGTGTCGCACTGGGATGGCCAAAAGCTCCATATCTATACCCGCTCGATCGACAATTCCGACGTCAGCTTACTAAAAGAAACAGCCGCGCAGACATTATTCTCCGAGCTCAAAGCTACCAATTCTACGGACATGCTCGGGGAACAAATCACGCGCAAGCTACCCGCCAAAATGTGCTCCTATTTAGCAGACGTAATTGTCGGGTCAGCCGATGAGATCTTAGCCGCTAGACATGGCGGCGAATGGCACCAAGGCCGTCCTGTCCAGGAAGCCGCCGATCTGCAAGCCTTCGTAGAGTCGCAAAGCGAAGTTGTTATGCAGCTGATCAACTCCGGGCGCCAGCTGGCTCTAGAGCATGGCGCTTTTGATAGCTACAAACAGGCGTTCAACCAAAAAGTCTACGATTATGTCGCGTTGCTTGAAGCCAGGTTAAGTTATGCTATTCATTCGCCAATTGTCGATATTGAAGCAGCGTCCTCAGCGGCTGGGGAGCTAGCCCGGTCGGAGGGCAAGGTTTATGATATGTGCGGTTTGGTTCTTAAACCCGACAACCAGTCTCTTGTAGGCACACAGACCGGCTTTGAGAGTTTGCTGCGCCTGCAAGGCAAAAAAATCCAATGCCCGGAATGCAGACACCAGGTCGTCGTGCAAAAATCTGAATTGGCTGCCGGAAAGCTAGCTTGCCCAGATTGTGGCTACGGTGTGGATGTTTGTACCGGGCAGCGTTTTAATAAAAAGCCAACCAAGCCAGCGGCCCAGCCAAAAACACCTGGCTTCGTAGAACTATTAACTCAAGCGCTGAGCGAGCACGCCCGGCAACCCAAATCCGCTAAGACTTAACTTTGGCTAGCGAAGCCATGTTATGGACAATGGTCCGCCCTAGCTTTTTATTATGTAGTTCGTTGAGCTTTTCCAAAGCGCCGTAGTGTTTTTCTAAATAGTCTAGGTGTTTGGCTCGTGCTTTAGTAAAGGCCGATTTGCTAAGTCCGGATTTGGCAATGAACTCGCTGACTTTCTCGCTGCCAATATAGTGAGGCAGGATCACATAAGTAGCGCCGGCCTCATAGAGCTTGGCCGCTTCGGTTGGGTCGTCGGCGTGCAGGATTATGATAGCTCCCGGGTTAGCTTGCCCCAGGTGCTTCAACAAAAATATATTTACGTCAAAATCGGGAATAGTAGAAACTACCAACTTGGCTTTATTGACCCCTGCCTCCTCTAGAAGTTCGGCGTCGGTAGCGTCGCCGTACAGATAGTTCAGCTTGCGTCGTTCCAATATATCGATGACCTCAGGGTCATAGTCAATCACCACGTATTTTTTCTTGAGCTTGCGGAAAAGATTTATAAATTCGTGTCCACCGCGCTGGTAGCCGAACAGCACTAGTTCGTAATCCGGTTCCGGCAAAGGTTCGCGCGAAGCCTTTTTGCGCTCAAACATATCAAGTTGCTTGTCGAACAGTTTAAATAACTTATCGCTGAAAGTGATCATGTAGGTAGAAGCAGCGATACTAATTAGAGTTATAAAGACAATCACTGAAACCACTTGTGATGAAATCAAGCCTTTGCTCTGGCCCAAGATTATCAAGACGATAGAAAACTCACTGACTTGGGCCAGCGAAATAGCGGCTTTAAAGCTAGTGCGCTTGGTATAGCCCAAAATGCCCATAACAATCATGGCGACCAGCGGTTTGATAATCACAGCAACGGCTACGCCGGCGATCAACAACCCGACCATAGAGTGCAGACTGGAGAAACTCAAGTTAGAACCAAGCGAGATAAAGAAGACTATCAAAAAGAAATCGCGCAGCGGCCGCAATCGGGCGCTGATTTCTTGAGCCGAGGGTAGGGAGGCCAAGCAAATACCGGCTAGCAGTGCGCCGATTTCGCTAGACAGGCCGATCTTAGAAAATAGCGCGGCGCTGCCTAGTCCCCAGGCGATTGCAAACAGAAACAAAAATTCCTGGCTGCCGGCAATCAAGTTATGCCAGCGTGGCAAAAACCTATCGCTGACCCAGTAAATCAATCCGCCGATAACCAGCGCCTTGAATGTCAAGCCAACTAACGAACCAAGGGCTAAGCTCTGATTGTGCCCAGCCGACGTCACCACCACTAGAGCGATGGCTATAATATCTTGGACTAAAGATACGCTGACGGCTATTTTGCCGTACAGCCGTCCCTGTTCCTTTTTATCGCTAAGCAGCTTTAGGATGATGATTGTGCTAGAAATGGCTAAGCTGGCGCCGAGGAAAATCGCACCGTTGCCGGACATTCCAAAGGTGCGGCCGACAATCCAGCCCAGCAACGTTATAAAGGCCACTTGGCTGACCCCGACCATGACGGCCGTTCGACCGACCTCTTTAATAATTCTTGGGTTTAACCCCAAGCCGATGATGAAAAGCAGTAGGGCGATACCGATATCAGAAAAAAGTGTCAGCGTCGAAGGCGACTTAGCCAAATGTAAAACGCTTGGGCCGACCAGAATACCAGTCAGAATATAACCAATCAGCAGTGGCTGCTTGATCAAGCGCATAACTAAAGCCACAAGAGCCGCGATGACGATGACTAAACTCAGGCCAGGGAAAATGTTGTCCACGTTTAGCTACAGTATAGCTAAACGCTAGCGCTGATGTGAATCTTATGCGCCGTAAGGACCACCGCCGTAGCCGCGGCGTGATTGATGGTCGGAGCCAAAACCCTTATGTCCCAAGAGCTTTAAGATTGTAGAAAAACCCAAAATAGAAACTAGGCCAGTACCTAATATAGCCAAGAACTCTTTGCGAGTAACTTCCTTTTCTTGGATTTTATTAAGCTGATTCATGTTGCTTCGGATTATAGCATAGTGCTTATGATTGTTGGACAGGGCGCACAATATCCCAGGCCAGCGGCGTGGGCCTGAGCGTTATATCGGGCTTTAGAATTACATTTTCAGTTGTCGGCGGAATGACGGTTTCCTGAGCGGCGATAACTTCAACCCGAGATTCGCCATGTCGTCGGTTTCGCAAGTAGACAGCCAGGACCGACAGTTGGTACATCACTAAAATCGGCAGAGCGAAAAAGAGCATATTTAGGATATCGGTGGTTGGTGCCATAATCGCCGAGGCAATAAAAGCAAAAGCAATTACGTAGCGTTCAAACGACAAGAGCCGTCTAGGGCGGAGCGGCTTAATGCGGTTAATAAAAGAAATTATAAGCGGCAGCTGGAATAGCAGTACCGATCCTAGTAGATATACAGTGATAAAGGACATATATTCTTGGATGGTCAGAAGAGGTCTAATTTGGACGCTCGTAAATTGATGCGATAGAAAATGTAGCAGTAGCGGCAGGCCTAAATAGTAGCCAAAAGCACCGCCAGCTATTGCCAGTACGACGGAGTAAAAACTGTAGTGGAAGATCAATCTTTTTGTATGACTAGCCAGTAGAGGTTCAAGATAGCGGACAACTTGGTAGACAATTACTGGAATGCTAAGAGCTATGCCAAAGTAAAGGCATACCTGGAAAAGAAAGTTTAGGCCACCACCAGGCGTCGTGTAAATAAATTGCTGACCGTGTGACGGTTTGAGCAACCAGGCGATGATTTGCTGCTGAATAAAATAACCAGCCAAAGTAAAGCTCGCTACGGAAACAGCAATGTAATATAAGCGCTTCCGCAACTCATGAACATGCTCTAAAAACGGTCGTTTTAGATCAAGCTTTAGGTGCGGCTGGTGGCTGTTGGCTGGATTTGGGTTTGTCGCTCTCATTTTTGTTATTTTCATTAACATCGCTACTCATGCCCTTGCGCAATTCGTGCAACGATTGGCCGATACTTCGGCTTAACTCCGGCAATTTTTTACTGCCAAATAATAGCAGCAGTATCACTAGGACGATTAATAGTTCAGGGGTACCGATATCTAGAAGACCAAATGTTGCCATAACTTTATTTGTCCTGCCTTGTTAACTATTTTTCCACCAAGACCTATAGATATATAATATTATCGTAAGCGGTATAAGGCAAGGGGATTAAGTACGTGCAACAATGGTCAGTAGCTGATGTTTACGGTGGAGGCAATTACGGTGCCTGTCAATATTCTGGTCAGTGCGTAAGCGGTTCCTCTACTTTAAGCACCTCTGGCTTGAGCGGTAAAACGACTACGACCGCTTTGCAACCGGCTGCGGCTAGCTACCCGTGGCTCTGGGGGGCGATCATACTCATTGCTATCCTAGTTATAATGTTTATTCGCCGGCGGCTTCGCCGTAAACAACTTGACGCTCACTCTTAAATCAACCAAATCTCTAGTATAATAACCTCAAGCGCTAAAGAGTGATGAGGGAGATTTTTTAAAGACAAACAATGGCTAGACTACCAATACCTGGTTCTGACGACGGCACTTGGGGAGATATCCTCAATTCTTTCCTTGAAGTCGAACATAACTCTGACGGCACCCAAAAAACTCTTCCCGTTTCCAAAGGTGGGACTGGAGCCACTAGCGCCCCCACTGCCAGAACCAACCTAGGAGCTATAGCCAGAATCCAGGATGCGACGGATGTGAACCTAGCCGGCGCGGCCGACGGCGACCCGGTCGTGTTCGACGCGGCATCGGGCGGGGCGAAGCACACATCCCCGTCTTTTATTAGTGCCTATCGGCTAACTAGCGACGGTACGACCGTAAAAGCGTACGACAAAACGGGTGCGCAGATTGCTTCTAACGTTGACGGTGGAGCCGTTCTTCAGACGATCTTTAGCGCTCTGCCTGCTGCAGGGGGCTTCATCGAATTCCGCAACGATGGGAACATCTTCCCTTGGACTACCACGCCCCTTATTCCGAAGAACATCAGCAGCAAGTTGCTAATCCGTGGCAACGGGGCGACTGTTAGACTCTCCGCGACCGCTCCGACCTTCCTTGATGTTAACCGTACCGCTCCTGGTGACACGTTCCAGAACTTCGAAGTCTCCGATTTCATCATTGATCGCAACAACGTGAACCCGGCCCTCGGTGCTCCCGTCGTACTCGGCGCATCCACCTCGTTCCGGATCAACTGGAACCACATCATCATCCGCCGGATCAAGACAATCAACGTCCCAACGAACGCAGGTACCGGTGCGATCAACCGAAACGTAGAAATCATCAGCTACCATACGAATGCTGGCGAAGCGCAGACCAACGTTACCGACATCCTTATCGAGGACTGCGATTTCGGGGGCGGAAACTATGGCGTTTTTGTCGGCGGGTTGGTTGTAAATGGTCGCTCCTGTGAAGTGTTCGTGGATCGTGTCAAGGTGTATCGCATTAAACACGACACGCTCAGCCTCAACAACACGACGACGCTGCGCGGCGACGTGCATGTGCATATAGGTGGTTTCGGCTTTGGCGGGAGCTGTGTCATCCGCGACTGCGAGGGCTACAACACGGGTGACACAGGCTACGAAGTTGATTCGATGATGTTTGCGATAGTAGATGGTTGTATCGCATCTGATTACTGGTCAAAAGGTTTTCTTCTTCGCAACTTCCGGGCTGTACAAGATGTCAATTCTCAGCTTTACGTCGTTCGTGGTTGCAAAGCAGCAATAGTAAATCTCGTTGGAAATGAATGTCCACCGATTCAGTCGCAGAACGGTTTCTGTCTTCCAACGCTGAATACAGACACCCCGTTTGGGCACATCGTTATTTCAGACTGTGAGTGGCACACCAAGCAATCTCAATTGGGGGACGGCACCGGAAATATGCTTGGCTTGGCAATCCTGAGTCTTTGGCAGATTCAGAGCATCACTGTGCGCGATTTCACTATCGTCGCTGACGCTATTGCGGACACCTACGCTGGGGGAACGCTCAGGTTTGTTGCTGCAATATATCTTTTCCCCGCCACCGACAATGCGAAGATTCGGCTGGAAAACATCCAAGTCATCACGGCAGGCACCGTGACTTCGCAACGTCGCTTGTTTTGGATTTGGGTCGGTTCAACCGGCAGCCATCCAGTTTCTCTTACTGCCGACGGCCTATGGTTCTCGCCAAGCACAACTGGCGGCGGCAATGGACATCAGCGGATGATCAACCTAGGTTCCGGGTCGCCGGACATTGTGACCTTGCGAGGTGTTTTGCGGCGCGGGGGTATCATCAACTACGGTTCCGACGATACGCAGCCGGTCGGGGTCGGAATCGAGGGCCAAAACCTACTTGCCATTGATGGACAGCTAGTTTTAGAGGACTGCGATTTCCGTAAGTTTCCAAGCAGTGCGGCTGATATTCAGTTCGAGGCGACCGGTACGTCGAATGCGGCGTTCGTTAACGCCGTACGTATAAAAGGCCACATCTACCCATATTCAACAATCGTTATTACTCCGAATGGCTCGCCATTTATCTGGCAGAACCTGCTTGGCTATCGGGCAAAGCTGCTGATCTTCGGCGGCACTGTTTCGGATATCCAGTGGTCGAACGACGGTAGCACATACCGAGACACGGGTTTCATAACTGGAGCGACTATCGACGTTGACCCGGGAGACTACGTACAGGTCGCCTACACCGGAGCGCCCACAATGCGCGCCTTCCAGGTGAAATAGCAATCTGCGAATCGAGCCTAAAACTTTAACCAAACTTCTTGTATAATAGCCTTAAGCTTTTAAGGAGTGGCGAGGAGCTTTTGATAAAGATAAACACATATGGCTAGACTACCAATACCTGGCTCTGACGATGGCACCTGGGGTGATATATTAAACTCCTTCCTCGAAGTCTCTCACAATACTGACGGAACTCTAGATAGCAGTTCGCTGACTTTTCCGGGTGATGTCACGATTGCCTCCGACTCGGACGCATCTGGTGCCGGCGATATCATACTCAAAACCTCTACCACCGAACGACTGCGCTTCAATACAGCCGGGTCGATGCTGTGGAAGAACCACGTTCTAGTCACGCGAACCTTTCAGTCACTGCCGCGCGCAGACATTCCAGTTGGCACGAATGTTTTTGAGATCGACGAGTATGGAAATGTCCTCTTTGGGCCCAACGACTTCCTTTTTACGCGTCAAGGCAACATCTTCCAACAGGGATCCATCCCCGACTTTATGTATCACCAAGAGACCAGGCGCATCTACACACGCTCAGCCGCTTTTGTCGAGTTCGGCGATCCGCCGGATGTAATTATCGCTCGTGCTGGGCCTGACAATATATATCCGGGCGTTGCTGGCGGCCTAGCCGGTATCCCTAGCGGCACGACCTTAGGTGTGATTCGCTGGCAAGGCTCGTTCACTCCGCAGGGTGGTACGGTCGGCGTGACGCAAGGTGGTGCGTTCCATAATGACAGCGCACAGATATACGCCAAGGCCACCGAGGACAACAAGTTCAACGGCGGCGTGTCTTATAGTCAGGGTGGTGAGCTGCATTTCGCAACAACCCCAAATGGCACAGCCACGCCCGTCGACGCGCTGATCATCTCAAGCGACCAGACAGTGACCGCGAAGAAGGCTCTCACAGTCGCGGGTCTGACCGGTGCGACAGCGGCGTCGCGTTACGTCGGCGCGACGGCATCCGGCGCTCCAGCTACCGGTACGTTTGCGGCCGGCGATTTCGTTGTCGATCAGTCAGGCGCATTGTGGGTCTGCGTGAGTGGTGGTACACCCGGCACCTGGAAACAAATCGGGGGCACGTTCCCTGGCGGAGCGCCCGGACTCAAAAATGCCAAGTACGTTCCGATCTTTGGCTCGAACCTAGGCACTGGTGATCACGATCTCTACACTGTCCCGGTAGGTCGCCAGGCTCTCGTTGATCGTGTTCAGACGCTTTACAACATCGCAGGTTCCGGCGGCAGTATCGTCTACTTCCCTGAGATCAAGGTTAGCGGTACCTATTACCGTGTTGGAGCCAACGTGACCGCTGCCGATGGTGCCGCCGGGTCATCGAGCATGACAACCGCGATAGTGCTTGGCGCCGGGGAAACATTCGCCTGCAACACGGCAACGACCGCCGGCCTCAATGTTCGCGGCGGTGTATGGGAGTTCGACGCAGACGATACGCGACTATTCACGGCTCGAAAACTAGGACTCGCTTCTGGCGACAATCTGCTCTACACCTGTCCTGCGGGCAAAACAGTTGCGTTCATTCAAGGAGCTGAGTTTGTTACATCGATGAGTTCATCAGTACAAGTTTGCAATAACACAGGCGGGAGCCTCAATTATTACCTGAACGTTGTGCCCTCCGGTGGCAGTGTTGGCCCGACCAATCGGCTCGGCCCAGCCACGGCGGTAGCTGACAAAGCAAACACCGCTTTCAACGGCGCACAACCGTTATCGCCAGGCGATTTCATTAGCGTCAACGCCTCGGGTCCCGATGCGGGCGGCCACCACATTGCGTGGGTTACCGGATACCAACTTCCATGATAGAAAGAAGAAATATGTCAAATAGATTACTCCCATACAAGTTCATCGTCCAAGCTGTTGTGCAGCAAATAGCAAAAGATGGCCAAGTTTTGGGCGAAGTATCTTCTGAGCCGGTTCAGCTTTTTAGCACCGATCAACTGGCGGCGTGGGCATCCAACTTCCCGAGTTCTTTAGCGGGCTTAAAAGAAGCCCAGAGTGCTGGTGCAAAACTAGCACCGTATAAATTTATTGTTGAGGCAGTCGTTCAAGAAAAAGATAAGTCTGGAAAAGTTATTGCTGAGCACAACTCGCAGCCAACTAGTCTTTTTGGCTGCGACAACCTAGCCGCTTGGGCTAAAGAATTTCCGGACAGACTAACCAAAGCCGTAGCTCAGGAAAAAGCCTCAGGATAAATAACAAGGGCGGCAGGCTTGGTTAGTCGAAACTCTTAGAAAAACGACCAGATAGCCGCCAGGCCGGCAATTCCCATTAGGCCAGTCACTCCCCAGCCCAAGGCTGTAGTCGATCGGCGATTAGTCCAGTCACCCATGATGCGGCGGTTGCTGCTAATCAAAACAATCAATACCAAAACTACTGGCGCTACAATGCCGTTAGCAATGGCGGCGTAAATAAGCGCCTTAATCGGGTCGAGCCCGATGAAGTTCAGGCCTAAACCGACTAACATTGAGACGATAATGGTGCCGTAAAAAGCGTGAGCTTGTTTAAACTTGCGGTATAAACCTTCGCGCTGCTTAAAGCTTTCCGCTAGGGCATAGGAGCTTGAGCCGGCCAGCACCGGAATGGCCAGCAGGCCGGTGCCAATGATGCCAATCGCAAACAATAGATAGGTTGCGTTACCAGCAAAAGGCCTAAGTGCTTCGGCGGCTTGGGCGGCCGATTTAATATTAGTTATCCCGTGGGTGAACAGCAGAGCCCCGCAAGCCGCAATAATAAAGAACATCACCAGGTTAGATAGAAGCATGCCGCTCCAGACATCAATCCGCATGCTGCGTACGTCTTTACGATGAGTGGCCTGGCGCATCGGAATATTCGTTTTGCCTTGCAAAATTTCCTCTTCAACTTCCTGGGAAGTCTGCCAGAAAAATAAATATGGCGAAATGGTAGTGCCCAGGATTCCGCAAATCAGTAGGAGCTGAGTTTTATTAAAGCTAACGTGGGGGACAACCGCGTGCCTAGCAACATCGCTCCAATTTAGATGAGCTAGTAGTGCCGAGGCAATGTAGGCAAAAAGTACCATCGCCAACCATTTAAGGTATCTAGCGTAGCGGGCATACGGAGTAAAAATTTGAAGTAGCGCCGTCAGCAGCGTAAAGCCGATTACCAGCATCGAAAAATCAAGGCTAGGGCGCAGTAGCTGTATGCCTTTAGCCATGGCTCCTAAATCGGCGCCGATGTTAAAAGCATTGGCCGCAAACAGTAGGGTAGTACAAAGATATAAAACTTTTTTAGAAAAATGGGTCCGGATTGTGCCGGCTAAGCCGCGGCCGGTCACCAGGCCGATACGAGCGCACATTTCTTGCACAATCGCCATCAACGGAAAAGTAAAAGCGGCCAACCATAGCAGCCCAAAGCCATATTGGGCGCCTGCCTGCGAGTAGGTGGCAATACCGGATGGGTCGTCATCGGATGCACCGGTTGTTAGCCCCGGCCCAAGCATGTGCCAGTAGTCTCGGCCTTTTCTAGCCACTCTGGTTGGCGGTAGGCTATGGCTGAGTTGCTCGCCAATGGCGACTCCTTGGTCAAAAACCTCACCTGGCATTTTGGTGATTCTGCCAACCAAATTTTCACTACGCTTTTTGTTAGGCTCCATTGAGCTATATCTTATATCGGTCCGCCCCTAAAAGACAATAAGCGCTTAAGCTTGGAGACTATTTGTTTTTGGCGGTGATTTCAGCGTTGATGACGGAGGCGAATTTAGCGACGCTGACTTGGCCGGAACTATCGATTAGCTGGCTGTTACCTACGAATTTACCATCCAAAAAGAAAGTCGGCGTAGCTTGCTGCTGGCCAGTTTTCAGGAATGCCGAGACATCAGCGTTGATGGCATCATTGACCTTGCTGGAGGCATAGTCGCTATCAAATTGGCTGACATTCAGGCTCAGGTTTTTGGCATAAACATCAAAAGTCGACTTGGGATCAGAGGAGCTGGCCCAGCTGCTCTGGTTGACGTAAAGCGCGTCGTGCATTTGCCAGTACTTGCCCTGGAGGCCGGCAGCTTCGGCAGCCCGGGCGGCGGCAAAAGCGTTGGGGTGGATGGTACTTAAGGGCAGGTTCCGGAATTGGTAGTAAATTTGATCGTTAAACTGAGCTGCTACTTGTTTGACAATCGGGTAGTAATCGGCGCAGACCGGACACTCAAAGTCGCCATACTCGATCAGTGTGACGCCTTTTTGGCCTAGGCCTTCCACGTGGTTGGTCGGCTGAGAGTTGTTGGTCGTAGCTCCGCTGTTATTAGATGAGTGCTGAGTAATAGCAAAGATGCCGGCAAAAATAATGACGATTCCCACCAGAATTCCTAAGAACCGCTTATCCATTTACCCCTCAAAACTTTCTAATGTTTTAGCGAGCATTTTCCTAATGTGATTATACCCGAAACCTGTCTTAAACCATTGCTCCCTGGCAAATGCATCCGATTTACTTATAAATGCCTCGTAAAAAATCAATTTGAAAGGTCTCCTTCTCTTCGTTGAATCTACTTGTCCTTTGTTATGCTCGCTAAAACGTCTTTCGAGGTTATCCGTACATCCGATGTAGAGCTTCTTGTCTTTTTTGCTGACCAAAATATAGACGTAGTTCATTCAGAAAGTTTGTGGGGTCAATCTCCCTTTTCTGGAATTAGTCTAACATACTGTCTCGCCGCCAAGGCGCTCGTGCTAAAGTGTAAAGAGTATGTGGGTTGTGTTTGTTCTGCTAGTCGCCATTTACGTAAAGGTTATTTTGCTTTACCGTGTTTATCACCTTTTGCCACTGGTGGAATTAAAAAGGCGCGCTCGAGAGCATAGTAAAAATGCTTTGTCGATTTATCACATAGCCTCTCAAGGGCTCGCTCTAGATGCCTTTCTATTTTTGTTGGGCGCCGCTAGTAGCTCAGTTGTTGTTATTTGGTCAGTTAGGTTCAACTGGTGGGCTGGCGCGTTGGCAATACTGGTCGGAGCTTGGTTGCTTTTCTTTTTGCCAGACCCGGCTTATGACGGTTGGCTCTGGAGACTGACGGCCTTCGAGTCGGAACACGGAATTTTCTTCAAACGGCTTTACTTTTTGAGGCCAGTCTTGGGTCCAATAGCCGCGTTATTTTCAAAAACTTCCAGATTCCAGCAAAACACGCTTTATGACAAAGACGACCTGCTTGAATTACTTAACTACCAAAACCATCTAGCTGACAGCCGAATTTCCGAAACTGACCTCAAGATGGCTTTCGGGGCTCTGACGTTTGGCGACCAGTTGGTTGCCAGCTGTATGACACCGCGCAAGTCCATCCGCTTTGTTGGCGAGAACGAAACCGTCGGTCCAAAATTGATGGACGAGCTGCACGCCACTGGCTTTACTTTCTTTCCGGTTGTCCGCGGCTCGGCCAAAGAAACCGCTCCCAAGATTGTCGGTACGCTGGCGTTGCCGGAACTGCTCAAAAACCTAGAAAAGGGCGGCCGAGCCATAGATATCGCCAAGCGTGGCGCCGCCTTTATTAATGAGTCCTGCGACTTGCACCAGGCATTGGACGCCGTAACCAAACACCAGCACCATCTTTTGGTGGTAGTCAATAACTTCGAGGAAATAACGGGCGTGATTACCCTGAACAATATTCTAGAAAAAGTCTTCGGACCAAAAATTGCTGATGAGTTCGATGGTTACGATGACCTGCACGCCGTCGCTGGTCTGACCAAAAAGTAGTAAAACTTATGCTTGCGCCAGCCAGCCGGTGTCTTTATACTTGCTTCCAATTTGTCTTGAGGCGGTGAATGAGATTATCAATATTTGAGAATTCGTCTAATCGACCGGAACTGTCGCCGGAACAGCTGATTGATAAGTTAAAAGGTGCCCAAACCCTCGATCCAGCAGTTATTTTTAAGCGAGACTTTTTCCGCTATATGGACGAAACGGATATGATGGTGTATGCCGGTCTGGCGATTCAATCGCTCGGACAGATGGACCAAATTATGGCCATACAAAAACCTAACCATAACTATTACAACCGCGTTTCGGCTTCGGTTGAGCATCGTGCGCCGACGGAAGAGCAACGCCGCGTACCTGCCGGCCAGCCCATAAAAACCGACCCATCTTTTATACACATCCAAGTCGACCGCGAAGGCGAGCTCTATTTGGGCGTTTCATGGCCCGTGAAGCCCGACTTTAGGTTTGATATGCACCGAAAAACAGTGGTCTCATACAGGGTCGCTAATAGCGCAAGGTCCTGGAGCCGGACCGTCGAGCTACAGCCCCACGACAATTCCGAAGAGGAAAAAGAAATTCCAGAACTTGAGCCCGCTATTGCGGCCAACACCAGCCGGCAGGCGCTGGAAATATTAATACCAGCTTTCGAGGCTACTTTGGCCGAGCGGCCCCCTCGCGAATCGCGCCTTCATAAACTCTTCAATGCTCTGGGCTATGTAGCCAGACCTACCTCACTCGACAATTAACTGTTAAAATAACACCGATGGAACGCGTACTCTCGCGCGATGTGGCAAAACACGTCGGCAAAGAAATTACCATCCAGGGCTGGCTGCATAAAAAGCGGCTAATTGGTGGTATTAACTTTATCGTCGTTCGCGACCGCGGCGGCCTGACGCAAATCGTTCTGACGGATGATAAAGAAGTCGAAAAATTGCGCGGCATGCAAATCGGTACAGTCGTGGCGATTACCGGCAAAGCCGTGGCGGAAGAGCGGGCACCGGGCGGGGCAGAACTGCACGATGCCAAAATTGAAGTCATGGTGCCAGTGACGGATGAGCCGCCGATAGAAATTGATAAACCGCTTAGCCACAAGTCCGAAAACCTGGACACACTTTTTGATACCCGTCACCTGGGTCTGCGTAGTCCGCAGGAGCAGAAAATTTTCAAAATCCGGGCGGCGCTGGTGCGAAATATTCGCGAATTTTTGACCGAGCACGAATTTGTAGAGATCCAAACGCCCAAACTAATAGCCCAACCAACAGAAGGCGGCGCCGAAGTCTTCAAAGTCGGCTATTTTGAGAAAGATGCATTCTTGGCTCAAAGCCCACAGCTTTATAAGCAGATGATGGTCGGCGCTTTTGAGCGCGTTTACGAAATCGGGCCGGCTTACCGCGCCGAGCCCAGCGCCACTACCCGCCACGTATCGGAAGTCACCATGCTGGATATTGAAATGGGCTTTATCAAAAACCACGACGAAGTTTTGGGCATGGTCCAAGACATGACTTACGATGCCCTGACTAAAGTTTATAAAGATTACGCCGATGAGCTTAAAAGCTGGAACGCGCCGGAGCTGGTGCTCAAAAAAGAATTTCCGCACTACACGGTCGCCGAGGTTCACGAACTTTACACCAAAGCCACCGGCACGGACGTGACTGATGAAAAAGATTTGCTGCCCGACGAGGAAAAGTGGATCTGCGAGCATGCCAAAAAAGAGCAGGGCTGCGAAGCTGTGTTTGTCACCAACTTTCCAAAGCAGGCCATGAAGTTTTATCACAAGCTCAGCGACGATGGCAAAACCGTTATGTGGGCCGACCTGCTTTTCCGCGGGCTAGAGATCGCTACCTGCCCGGAGCGCGAAGTTAATCATGATAAACTGGTCAAACAAATGAAAGACGCCGGCTTGGATCCGGAGCATCCCGGCTACAAATATTATTTGGAAGCTTTCAAATATGGTTTGCCGCCGCACGGCGGCTGTGGCTACGGCATCGACCGCTTGGTCGAAAAAACTGTTGGCCTGGCCAACATTAAAGAAGCCATTTTGTTCCCCCGAGACATCAACCGCCTGACTCCATGACGTGCTTTCGCAAATTCTTCACGATGTATTGGAGAATTATCGTGTCGGTTGTAGCTATTTTGGTGTGCATAGCGTTCGCCATACAAAGTTCCCACAAGCCTTTTGACTGGAGCAAGTATCAGCCATTTCCTCATTGCTTCCATGGTTCCACCGAAGGCCCAAAGCCCCACTGCTAAATTTCGTTTATAAATTTGACACTTTGGACCGCCAAAGTGTCGTAAAACTCCCGGGCGGCTGGCTCGCTTGACGCAAGCATAAGAAGTCAAAGCGCACAACAGCCTGCGGAACTCGGCTAAAGCCTCAAACAGTCCTCGCCTGATAGTTAGTGCTTTTGACGAGCTTGCTCAGGCTCGCCAGATGCCCGGACGCAACAAAAATAACAGGACAGGGAATACTTAACTAGTTAATTATTTATACGCCCAGTAGTTGGTTAGACCATAAACCGTTGAAATGCTCGGGGCTTCCTGGAAAAACGGCTACTGGGATTAGTACTCTATCGGCCGGGGGGATAGCCTCACTTATAACCGAGTCGGGAGAATTTACTCTCTCAACAGTGTTTAGGACGATTCCAGTTCTGAAGCCCGGCTTCCATAGGTCTGGTCTGTCCGGAGTAAGTTCCTTGGTTCTTGAACCCAATTCATAGAACTTCCGTACTGCTACAACGTGACTCTCTATACCCTCAATTGATCCTTTGGCAACGATTGGAGCCTGTGGGCTAGCAATCTCTTGCCACCTGTCTTCCATTTCAAACACCATAAAACGTGATTTGGCGGTGGCCAGTCTCCCCACAAAAGGACCTAATTTCGCTTTCAGGGCATCTATTTTTTCTTCCATTGACAGTGGCAGGTCCCGACCCTCGTGCCTCAGAATATAATCAAGGCTAAACGGACTCCACTCATCGTCAAGTATCGCTAGATGCCCTAAACCTATAGTCAGGTCAATAGCTTCTCGCCTGCTCAGATGATCAACTTTTGAGTCCGATGCCAACCTATTCATATAAGAAGTGATTATCTACCTACAGGAATGTTTTGCAACCATAAGCGACTACTCAAAAACCTAAATTCCGGGCAGGGTTGACTTTTTAAGACGTTTATGCTTAAATGTATTTGTAAAGTAAAAATAAAAATGACAAATTACCTAGCCCCACAAGAAATAGCCCACGACCCACGCTCAGCAATGCAAGAGCTATCGGTCAAAACGCTTCTCTATAAAATAAACCATCCGTCTGCCGAATCTCAGGTTTTCTTCGGGGAAGTGCCTAAGCCTATCAGATCATTTATAAATACCGAACCGGTCTCTGTAGGCCAGGGCGCTATACGTGCGATAGAAGATACGTCTTTTATAAAAGCGGCTTAATGGTTCCAAATTTAAACCGCGGCAGGAAATGCTTAACTAATTAGGTAGTTGTTTATGATCAAAAACCTAAATTACTGGCTTTCAGTCAGCGAGTGTAAGTTTTGGCGTTGCCGTCAAAGCCGGAAACCTGGGCAGCAGTTTCCCCCGGGAAAGCCTCGAACTTAAGCGTTCGCGCACCGGTCAGTTGTGCCAAGATGACGCCTTGAATTCCGCCCGCGGCTGAGGCTCTTATACCAGTGGCAAACGAGGAATTATCCCACTGCACGCCATTTGTTAGCAGGTAGGTTTTGCCAGTTAGTTCGTACTTAACTAGGCCGCTGGATTGGCCAACTGTGGCGGGATTTGGAGTCGAGCTTTTAATCACAAATTGCTCGGCATCTTTACTGCCGCCGTTGGTCGCCGTGCTGGTCAGGCCGCCACTGCCGCCACTGTATCCAGCCGGCTTGGGGTAGAGATCGTAATTGCCAATGCTAGCAATATAGACGCTAGGGTCAATATTATCCGGCGCGATGGACAAATGGCCAACCCAGTAGTTTTGGGCAGTGTTGCTAGCGGCATGGTAGCCGCCGCTACCTTGCAGGAACCAGTTGCCAATCAACTTGCCATCAATATCGTAATCTATTTTGCCGTCAACCGGTGCGGCCGTACGGACATATTTAGCAACCACCGCGGCTTTGGTAGAGCTATCCATATAATCGGTTGGTGGGGCAGTGTAAGGCTTCCAACTCTCGCCAGAGTAATCGGCATAGTCAACGAAACCCTGGAGCGGTTTGGACAAATCCCAGACCGCAAAGTCCAAGGTTTGGCCGCCAATGTGGCCAATAACCTCGCCTTTAGTGACAGGAATTTTTACGCTCGCACCCTGGCCACCGCTTAAAGCGGGGACCTTGGATTTTATGTTGGCGTCCAGGCTAGTAACTAAATCTACATAGGTCAAAAAACTGCAGGTGTGAGCTATGACTATGCGATATTCGTCACTACTAGGTATATCAACGGTGTGCGGCGGCGTATTGACCTTGTCGCCGCGGTGCTGAACGCTAACAATACTGCCATCAGCCGGAGCAATTACGTCATAAGTGTCGCGCAAGGCACTGTTGGCCAGTAGCCCGTTATAGTATTGATGATCGATTGGCGTGACATGCCCGCCGACAACTTCGCCATAAGGCAAAACAAAACTAACCTCGTTCAAAGGCATGGGTGGTCCGATGTTGACCGAACCGGCCCCGCTACAGTTACCGCTGGTTAAGGCTCGTGATTCCGTTTGGTTATAACTAACAACTTTTCCGGATGCACTTTGTTTTGGGAGCGGCTTGTTGGCCTGGTAAACTTTCCAGCCAGCCAAGCCCACTATCGCTATAACCACTGCCACAAGCAGTAGGCCAAGATGGCCAAAACCTTTTTGGTCACGTTTAACCATAAACAGATTATATAGCTTCGCCCCCGGAAAGTCCTTGTCTCTTTAAATGACTGGCTTTCTGGGGCTCATCATATATTTCTCGTTAATCACTCGAAATATACCCTCAAAAACCTAAATTCCCGGTGGCTACTGGCTCTTTAGTTTTCTGGCTTTGTAAAAACTGAATGCTTGTATCACCAAGCCGGCAGCTATTAGTACAAAATCAATCCGGTTAACCGGCTTTCCCGGGTCGGCGCCGAAGGCTCCGGTTGTGGTCACCACGGCGGAAAGGAAAGATACTATCACAATTGCGATACCGATCAGCCCAAGCAAAAACCAATAGCTTTTTATTTTCATACAACGGATTATACACTCAAAAACCTATAAGTATTGGTACCAGGCAGAAGGTAGCTCGGGTCTAATTATCTGTTTCGATACAAAGGCCAGCTCGCTAAGGGCTTGCCCGTTTTGGGCTATTTGCTCTATGCCTGTAAGTCCTAAGGACGGTATGGTTACTTCGGGATCTCTACTCATGGTCGTTTGCCAATAGGCAACATCTCCAAATATGGCGGTGTCGAAAGAAAATAAATGATCCCGCAGGTACATGGGCGTATGTGTCTTGTACCGCACGGTTGCTCCGCTCTCAGACCGCATAATCTGCATTTGGTGGGCAAAATTGTGTTCTGGGACTGTTTTATTAAACAAACTAATGCGGTGCTCTTCGCCCAAGATGGGATGTAAATAGGGCTGGATTGATTTTAGAATTTGCCGAGCCAACTCTTGGCGGTACGAATTATATTCGTTCGAAAACTGAGGGGCTTCCATGCGGGGAATAATAGCTCAAGTTATCGTTGGTCCAAAGCATAAGCGGTTGCTTAAATAACCTAAATTTTGGAGGTAATTAGGCGCCACCACGGTACATGACGGGTGGCTTTTGCGAGTATGCTGTGAACGACTTTGTATATGCTTCCCGAATTCCGGGTATTTCAGTTCTGTCCTCCCTACGGTAGTGCCGCACGGCTCCGTCGATAATTTTTTCAAGCGGCCAGCTACTGCCGACTAGTTCTAGTGGAAAATCTAACGTCCCCTCCGGGGCTAGATGTTCTTCTCCGATTTTATCCTCCAAGATTTTGCTGGCGTGAGTGTCCGTCTCGTTGCCTGGATCCGTAATCACAAAGAGGCTATCTACCGGTTTACCATCGCTAAAAAACTGAACAACGTCGCCGAATTTTATTTCGACAGGCTCTCGTGATACTTCAGGATTTGGCGGACCGGTTTCTTCATCACCCATACCGAAAGTATACGCTTAGACACCTAGACAGGGAATACTTAACTAGTTAAGTATTTAATATGTTTTTATATATTAGCGCCGACCAGGCGGCCAATACCATAGGTAATCAGCATAGCCAAAGCGCCGCCTACGGCCACGCGTAGGACCGCGTGTTTAACGGGAGCTTTGCCGAACCGAGCGCTTATCGCGCCGGTTATCACCAGCGCTAGGATGACGCTGACGAAAGTAATAGGAATACGACTGGCGGCAGGTGGAATCAAAATTGCCGCCATTGGTAAAACGGCGCCGCCCAGGTAGGCTGCCGCCGATGCAATGGCCGCTTGCCAAGGGTTGGCCAAATCGTTCGGGTCGATGGCTAGCTCGGCATCCAGATGAGCGGCATAGGGATCTTTTTGAGACAGCTCTTTGGCAACTTCTTTCGCGGTCTTGGCCGAAAGGCCTTTGGAGATATAAATCTGGGCCAGCTCGTCCAACTCCTCGTCAGGGTAATGGTCCAGCTCGAATTTTTCTTTTTTGATCATGGCCCGCTCGGTATCGCGTTGGCTGCTGACGGACACATATTCGCCCGCAGCCATAGACAACATTCCGGCGACCAAGCCGGCCAGCCCGGCGGTCAAAATCGGCGTCCGGCTATTGGTGGCTCCGGCTACGCCAACAACCAGCCCGGCGATGGACACTATGCCGTCATCGGCGCCCAACACGGCGGCTCTCAGCCGGTTTAATTGCTTGGTTGAGTTTTTGTCGAGCGAATCGCCATCTACGTTTTTAGCATCTGCCACATCTGAATTATATCGCTTCGCGCTCAGAAAACCTTAAACGGCTTAGTTTGGGTCCAGAAGCTCCTCAAATTCCCGGACGGCGTTATCAAACTTCTGCTGATTGTAAGCTACAGGTTTGGCAAACATGTAGGCGTTAATAATTACTCCTTCGTGAGCGTCTGCCGGTCTATTAACTATGTAGCGACCGTTCTCTTTGACTATTTTTGAGAATTCCGACGGTCGAGGTTTCAAGGTATTCTCGTAAAAGGTCCAGTAGAAATGGGTGCCATCGACCTTCGTTTTAGGCGGCGCAGGTGCTTCTTCACCGTCCAGCAAGAACAGTGGATGCGGCCAGACATCACTTTCGTAGTGGTGGGTCGAGATGTCTGTAAAGCCGGCGATTGAAACCTTGCCTAAATCAAGCGGTCGGGTGTCGCCCGACTCTTCTAAGCGTAGTTCGGGGAGCAGGCGGTAGGTCACCTCTTTCATAACCTAATCATGCGCCGGCTTATTCGGCCAGTGCAAGCATAAACGTCTAGGTTTTGGGCGTACAATAAAAATAGGAGGAAACTAAATGAAAAAATGGAAAGAAAATAAAGGTCGCAGCGGTCCGATGCCCGGATACGGTCTGGGTGTAATCGGTGCGGCCGTGTATTACCTGCACACAAGTGTCGGTTTATGGCCAAGCGTTACGGCGCTATTAAAAGCCTTGGTCTGGCCAGCTTTCTTGGTCTACCACTTGCTCGGTTTGTAGCTTCAGCTCGCTTTCAGTAAGTAGGCTTAGAGTCTAGCTTATGTCTGCCGTCAATCGCGGTATCCGCAACGCTTTCCGCAACCAAGTCCGCACGCTTTCGATTGTTTTAATTCTGGGTCTCTCCATTGGCCTGGCCTTGGTGATGTTGATAGCCCACCAAGCTGTCGGCCAAAAAATTAACCAGGTCAAAGCTAACGTTGGCAACACCATCAATATTTCTCCGGCCGGCTTTAACCCGCAGAGTTCGGCCAATAATGCCCTGACTACCGATCAGCTAGCCAAAGTCAAAAACGTTAACCATATTACTAGTCTGACCGAAACTCTGACCGACAGGCTAACAACCATTGGCTCAAGCCAGCCATCGTTTTCTAATAACTCAAACGCCAGCAGCAATGCCCAAACCAGCCTGACGTCCCCAATCAAATTAAATAGTGATAGCGGCGGAGGTGGGCGATTCTTTATCTCGGGCGGTGACAGCAGTCTACCGACTAATTTTAGCCCGCCGATTACGATCCTGGGCACCAATAGCCCGACCCGGCTGAACTCTAGTATCGGTAACCCCGTAACCATAATCAGCGGTACGGTTATCGACGGATCGAAAGACACCAACGACGCTATGATTAGCAATGCTATGGCCGACAAAAACGGCCTTAAGGCGGGCTCAACTTTTACAGCCTACGGCCAAACGCTCACGGTAGCCGCTATTTATGGGATTTCTGAAAACGGCACACAGGCCGGCAACGATACGGTTATTGTCAGTTTGCCGGCGCTACAGCGATTAAGCGGCCAGGGCAACGTGGTCAGTAGCGCTACAGCGGCAGTGGATTCAGCCGACAATTTAGCCACTGCCACCACTACCATAAAAACTGATCTGGGTTCGAGCGCCGACGTGCAAAGCGCGCAAGACGAAGCCAACAATACTGTCCAGCCACTGAAGAACGTTCAGAGTATCTCGCTAATAAGTCTAATTGGCGCGCTGGTAGCTGCCGCTATAATCGTCTTTTTGACCATGGTCATGATTGTTCGTGAGCGCCGCCGCGAAATCGGCATCCTAAAAGCTATCGGCGCGTCAAATATGAAAGTCATGTTCCAGTTTATGAGCGAAGCGCTAACCTTGACGATTCTGGCGGCCGTCATCGGCCTGATTATCGGCGTGGTTGGCGGCAACCCAGTCACTAATACGTTGGTAACCAACAGCACCAATTCCTCATCAACGACCGCATCAACTACCGCCGGCGGCGGCTTTGCGTCAAGATTCGCATCTGGCGGCAGTGGTTCAGTGACTTTCCGCCGGCCAACGGGCAGTCTGCTTAACCGGACTGGCGGCGGCGTGAGTAACACTATCCGTAACATCCACGCCAATATCGGTTGGAGTCTCCTGGCTTACGGCTTAGGCGCGGCGCTTTTGGTGGCGATCATCGGTAGTGCCGCCGCCTCGTGGCTGATTTCTAAAGTCCGCCCGGCGGAAGTAATGAGGGCTGAATAATGCTTAAAGTCAAAAACCTTTCTAAATCATTTAAATCTGGCGACACCACCGTTCATGCCGTGGACGACGTATCATTCGAGGTTGGCGACGGAGCTTTTGCTTCAATTGTTGGCGCCAGCGGCAGTGGCAAGACGACCTTGCTGTCTCTACTCGGCGCGCTGGATAAACCGACCAGCGGTACCATTGAGGTCGCCGGCCAGAACATAACCGCTCTTTCCGACCATGACTTGATAAAATACCGAGCTCGTAGCATCGGCTTCGTTTTCCAAAGTTATAATCTAATTCCTAACTTATCAGCGATTGATAATGTCATGCTGTCCATGGAATTTGCCGGTACTCCAAAATCTGATCGTAGAACTCGGGCCGAGGAACTTCTAAATAAAGTCGGCCTAACTGATGACAAACAGCTACGCAAACCTGGCCGCCTGTCCGGTGGCGAGCAGCAGCGGGTGGCTATCGCGCGGGCTTTAGCTAATCAGCCCAAATTAATTTTGGCAGACGAGCCAACGGGGAATCTGGATTCCGAAACCGGCAAGCTGATTTTCGACTTGCTGCACTATCTGGCCAAAAAAGAGAACACGACCATCATTGTCGTAACGCACGACTTATCAATTGCCGGCAAAACCGACCGGCAATTCAAATTATCTGACGGAAAACTAACTAAATAGTTTTATTTGCTACGGCGAGCGTACCAGTTGCTGCCGGTGGCTCTTAAGAATTTGCCAAAGCCAAATAGAAAAACGCCAAGGCCGATGGGAGAGCCCCAGCCCAGTACTTGATTCCAATCCATAGTGCTTATCCTTTCAACATAATTCTAACAGCCTGCGCGAGAGAAACTAGCGGACTTGGCGCAAAGTTATATAATTGAAAGTATGAATAAAAAGTTCTGGTGGCTCACAGGTGCCGCTCTAGTCGGCATGTCCAGCACGCTCTGGCAGATCATCGAGAAGGTCTCATTACTAAAAAATCCTAAGGTAGCACTTTCCTGCAATTTTAATAGCACCTTTAATTGCTCAGATGTACTTAACGCCCATCAGTCTTCTATATTCGGCCCGCCCAATGCCGCGATTGGCTTGGCCGTCTTCAGCTTTTTCTTGGCGATAGGCATAGCTGGTTTGACCGGCTCTAAATTTGTTCGCAAATTTGCGCTAGCCATCCAAGGTTTGGCCTTATTTATGCTGGGATTCACATTGTGGTTTTTGTTCGAGAGTACCTACCGCATCCACGCCGTTTGTATCTTTTGCTTATTCATCGGCACATCGGTCTTGGTAATTAACGCCGTGATGCTGAGGCATAACTTTGGCGAACGAATAAAACGCTGGTCCATCCGCGGAGCTGATCTGTTTGGCTGGGCGCTGGTTTGGCTAATTGTAGCTTTTGCCATGCTCCTAAAATTTGCGTAGACTGAAGTCTAGTATGGATTTTGACGAGTATCAAAAAAAAGCCATTACGACTGATGTCTACGGTGGCAAGGGCGACATCCAATCAATCGCATTTTTAAATAAAGTTTTAGGCTTGGTCGGCGAGACTGGCGAGGTGGCCGAGAAAGTCAAAAAGCTGCAGCGCAATCAGGCTGGTGAAATGAGTAAATCTGACAGGCAGGAGCTGCTCAAGGAGTTGGGCGATGTACTTTGGTATTTGAGTGCATTAACTTTCTATCTCGGCGAATCGCTAGACAAGCTTGCTCAAAGCAACCTAAACAAACTTTTCGATCGTAAATCACGAGGCGTTATCAAATCCCAGGGCGACAACCGTTAAGTTTTATAAAAGTTGTGTGTGCCACCGGCCGGGAGTGTCCCGGCCGGTGGCTGTTGGCCGTCCGTCAGGTGAGCTTGATCGAGCTGAAGAACTTCGTGGCGAAGGCCGGCTTGGTCTTGCGTGGACCGGGGTAGTAGCCGGCGTGGATGTAGTAGACCTCGCCCCGGTGCCAGACCGTGTATCCGATGTAGCCGTACAGGTCGTTGAACTTCGCGGCCAGGTTGCCGTCGAACGTAGTTCGCGTCGGGTTCGTGACGCCGCCGTTGATGGCGGTTAGCGCCTGCCACGGATCCGAGTACTTGCTCTTGAACACGTCGATCGCATAGAACTCCTGCTGGCACCCGGAGGCGATTACTGCCTCGCACGGTTTGCCAGTCTTGACGTTGCGACCAACACCGGAGCTCCAGTCATCGGACTTCCTGGTCGCCGAAGTCGCGCCGTCGAAGACGCTGTGCCCGTAGCTGAACTTCATTCCGGTGATGTACGGGAAGTCAGCGCAGAAGTGCGCCGTGCTGATGCAGTGGTGATGCCACGTCACTTGAGGTGACATGCTGTTCTTGAAGTTCGCGCTGGAGCTCGTCGCTGCGCTGATGAGCGCGATGACGGTCGCCAGGCAGGCAAACAAGCAGATGCGGCGGAGCATGTGACTCCCTCCCTCGGGGATAGTAGGTGCGAGTTTTCTGACGGAAAACCATTCCGAGCCGAAACTCGGTTGCGATATTATAACACTAAAGCTTATGTACGTCTATGCTCAAACGGTATGACGTGTCTCTTTGGTTGGAGAATTATCTAAAGATTGCCACAAGTACCAGCAGGCAACCGATTCGTAGGGATGCCACTTATTTTTATTAGCGATGGTGATGATCTGTTCAGGAGTCGGTAGCTTGCTTGTCCCGTTAGAAATTCCTTGACTAGTTAAGGAATTTTTTATGGGATAAAGTTTCTGGATGGCTTTGCGGATACCAAGATCGCCAACCGGCAAAACATCCAGCCGGCCGAGGCCGAACATCATAAACATGTGCGCGCTCCACTCGCCGATACCTTTGACGGCTGTCAATTGTTCTATTAACTGGTCGTTAGGCATGGTGCTGATATGATCTAGGTCGAGTCGGCCGTCAATAATGTGCTGCGCCAAATCTTTCATGTAGCCGACTTTCGGCCAACTACAGCCGGCGTCGCGCAGTTTCTGACCGTCAATTCTGAGCAGCTGCTCAGGCGTGGGCATCTTGTCGTCAAACAGCGCCAAGACCCGGCGCCAAATGGTGCCGCCGGCTTTAGCCGACAACTGCTGGCCAACGATGGAACCGACCAGCTCGCCATAATAATCTTTGTGCGGTTTCAGGCGGCACGGTCCGCTGGATTTTATTACCGGCGCTAATTTTTTATCAACCTTAACTAAGTAAACTTCGGCGGCTCGCAGTTTTTGGGCAAATGTCATGAATTTATTAAAACATCGCCCTTTGTTTTGTCTAAATGCTTGTGCTAAACTATGATCAAATCTAAGAGGTAAACAAAAAGGGGTAAACAAAGATGAATCCAAATTCTGTCGCTGCGCCAAGGCCCGGTTTAATGCATGACATCATGCCGCCGTATGCCAAGGCTTTTAATAAAACAATGACGGCTAAGGCTGACACACTGCCTCAGCAACCGGCTGCACCGAGCATACCGGTTACTGAACCAGAGCCAACTCCAAATCCCGTTCCGGCGCCTCCAGTCCCAGCTGAGCCGGTTGCGCCGCCCCAAGAGCCGACTACCTCGATGTCTGCTGAGTCTATTCCGGTCCAGCAGCAGTCTGCTAGCTCGCCAGCCGTTCAGCCAATGTTCCCAACCGAAACCGCTTCGGTCCCGATGCCAGCGGTTCAAAATGAAGCACCAGCGCAAGTTGCCGACAACCATGTTTCTCAACCAGCTGCTGCTAAGGCCGCGCATGCGCCGCGTGGGTCTAAAACCAACTGGCTGGTTATTAGTCTGGCCGTGATTGTCGCGCTAGGCCTGGCAGCCGCCGCTTATTTTGCTCTTAAATCTTCTAGCCAGCTCTAATTGATATCAAATTCCAGGACCAAGGCTTTATGGTCGGACACGAGCTCGTTTGAAGCGGTGAAGCTTTTGACTTCTATTTCTTTGCTAACAAAAATATAATCGCAAACCTCTATCTTCCGCGTCAGTTGGGTGCGCGTTGTCCTCAATTCGTACTTTATAGATAGATTCTCTAAGTGATTATTGATCTGCTCAAGAGATTTACTATCTGGCGTAAGGTTAAAATCACCAGTCAGAATAATTGGTCCACTGAGCCTCTTAATATATTCAGTGATTTGTTTCATCTGCCGCAGGGTACCAGCATCCCCGTTCTTATGTTCCGGGATGTGATGTCCGTGGTGGTTTAAAACATGCAGAGACTGCCCATTTAAAGACACCTGGACATGCTGAAGATTTCTGACATTATAATCATCGATATCAAAATCGAAGCCACTTTTATGGGCTTTGTTGGTAAATATAGTTTCTTGTTTTTCGAAGGGTAGGGTTGAAATGATGGCATTCCCGAAATGAGCCTCCTTAGTCATAAATTTGAAAGAGAACATAGCCGAATGAAAAAGATAAGTTGGCTTTTGCCAGCAAGCCTGCAAGCCCTCTATTGACTTAAAAATTGCTCCGTTGCCATTGATACTAATCGCTTCTTGAAAGCAGGCAATGTCCGGTTGCTGATCGGAAAAAAAGAACATCAGTGGATTCTCTAGCCGGCCGCCATAGATATTTGCTTGAACTAGCTTCACGCAAACCTTCCGCGTAGCCACTCGTCGAGGGAACCAGAACCGCCGGCGGACAGGGCAATGACTAAATCGCCGGCCGCGGCGTGTTGTTTAATTTTTCGGGCAAGCGAATCGTCAAGTTCGGCAGCCTCGGCGTGCTGCTTTGACTCATTACTTAACATGTTAAGTAATTTGTCAGGGGTCAGGAGTTCCAAATCTTTATTCTCACGCGCTAAGTAACTCGGCACTATATAAAACTGTTTTACGTTGTCAAACAATTTCTCTAACTCGTCTTTTATAAAATGCTGGCGGGTGTTATGCAGGCCTTCGTAGATTACGACGACATTATCACCAGCGACTTCATGTGCCGTGGCGAGAGCTCCGCGGATCTTAGGCGGCGTATGCGCATAATCGCTGTATATATTGGGAGCGACTTGCTCGAAGCGGCGCGACAATCCAGGAAAATCGTTCAAAATTTCTAGATTCTTTTCCAAAGGAAAATTGGGCAATCGAGCGAAGGTTTGGGCGACTAACCAAGCATCCAGGCGGTTAACGCGCCCGACCAACCTCAACTTTTGGTCAATTGCCGGATCGCCATCGTCTAAGATCAAAAACTTGTCATCTTGCTCCAGGGCTAATGCCTCGGCGTCTGAGTGCCACAAAGTGGCTCGCTCGGATTGATCCAAAAATTCCCGGAAAGCGTCAAAGTAAGATTCGCGGGTCGGGTAAATATCGGGATGGTCCCAATCTAAACCCGAGATTAGAGCCATGTGGGGATAAAAACTTAGGAAATTGCGGTCGAACTCATCTGCCTCATAAATAAAATATTCGCTGTCTGCCTCCAGGTGGCCCATATCGCCAAAGCTGATTTTAGCCCCAACTGACCAGGCTGCCTTGACCCCAAGTTTTTGGGCTAACCAAATGGCCATGGCAGTGGTTGTGGTCTTACCGTGAGTTCCGGATACCGCGATTAGCTTCAGACCCTTGTCGCTTATCAATTGGCTAAGAAATTCATCGCGACGGCTAGCTTTAATACCGTGTGTTTCACAAAATTTCAACTCCGGATGGTCAGGCTCAGTTTTTGGCAGGGCAGAACTGTAAACAAACCAGTCAATCGGCTTGGCGGCATATACTTTGGCGATAGCCTCGGCCGTTTGGCCGATGTGGATATCGCTAACACCCTGTTTTTTCAGGCTGTCGATATAGCTGCTGTCTTTGGCGTCCGAACCGCTGACCTCGTAGCCAGCCTGTTTAGCGATCAGCGCCAGCGGGCCGATACCAGTCCCGCCAATGCCAGAAAAGAAGATGTGCATGAGCTTAGTTTATCTATTTAAGCGTTCGCTTTCCAGTTGCCAAGCGTGCCAACGCGTGCCAACATTAACGTTATGAAGGCCTGGTCTAAAATTAAAAAAGCAATCGATCCGCGCTATGCCTCATATAAAGTATTCTTGGCGCTGTTTCTCGTAAGCGCCATAATTTGCGTTTTCGCGCTGCGTGGTAATAACGAAACCATGATCGGCTTACGCAACCAGGTTTATGCTGCTGATAAATCAGGCCAAGGCGTTGAGCAGTCCTTAGATAAACTGCGAGCCTACGTTTACGCGCACATGAACACTAATCTGTCCAGCGGTGGTAATACCATCAAGCCGCCGATTCAGTTGAAATATACTTACGACCGATTAGCTACCGCTGCTGAGCAGCAAGCCAATAACACCGGCTTATACACGGTCGCCGAGAATTATTGCCAGGCTCAGATTCCAGCTAGCGTTTCAATATCTGGCCGTGGACGGATCGGTTGCGTCCAAGATTATATCAGCAGTCATGGCGGTCAGCAGCCGGTAGCTATCCCGGTGGCTGCCTATGAGTTTGATTTTTTGAGCCCCACCTGGAGTCCGGATTTGGCTGGTTGGAGTCTCGCGGCCAGCGCATCGTTCTTAATTGGCACCATCGGCTCGTATCTAATCCAACGGGTTAAAACAAAAATCCCGGTTTAAATTAACCGGGATTTTCTAAAGCCCTAAATCCTGAACCTAAGGGGTTGTAGCTGCGGCGTTAGAGCTGGTTGTGCTACTGGTCTGGCTACAGTTAGGTCCGTTTGGATTCTGCTGGATAAACTGTTTGATAGCCGTAACAACCTTGCCATTGTCCTGCAGGTTCTCCCAGAAAGCGACCTGATTGCGGTTGATGACCATCTCGTCATATGGCGAGTGTAACTGCTGACAGCCGAGCTTGGTTAGCTGCGGATTAGCGGCAGTGCCGGTCGATGTTTGGTCGGTCGTCAGATAATAGACGTCTTTGAGGATCACATACTTGTCATTCAAGCGTGTGATGTGTCCAAAATAAGTAGTGTAAGCTACCGATCCGGAAGTACTACCGCCGTTAAGGAAAACAGCTTGATATTTATCCGTCTTGACTTGGCCGGCCTCGGAATAACCGATACTACCGTTAGACCAGATTGACCACCCAATTACTATTAAAAGCACTAGAGCCACCAGGAAAGTGAATATGAACCACTCAATCCTTACAGCTCGGGCCTCCCAGTCGAAGTGCTTGCGGCGAGACTTTTGCTGGACAGGAGTCCCTGCGGACTGATCCTGACCACGTGACATAAACTCCATAAGATTTATCCACCTAACTTTAAATTAACTACTCCCGTATATTAACGCATAAGCACTTTAGGGCGCAAGCCTGCTTCGCTAAGGTGTTGTTGTACTTAATACTCCTTAGACGGGCCTTGGCGCAAAAAGTTTATCTAACAGGGGTCATTCAGGCGATTCACCTCTGTAACTCCTTGGTTGAACGCTTGGCCGGGTTGACAAGTAAAATCTTAACAGAGTATGTTAGGGGTACATCAATTAATTAACGGAGAGAGGGAAATAAGCAATGGCTTATAAGCACACTAACAGTAAAGGTGTTACCTATTACCTAAACGCCAAGGCAGTTACGCTGCGCGGCGGCAAGACACAAACGATTTACTACTTTTCTAAGGACGAGCGAGCCGACACTGGCGTAGATTTGCCAGACGACCGCGTTGTCAACGAAAATCCGCGCAACGGTTTCTTGACCCTCAAGCGCAAGTAATTTCGACTCGGAACAATATTAATATCCGCCCGCCATGGGCGGATATTAATATGCCAAAATTCCCTGGTGTATAGTGGATAGAGAATGTCCGTAATCCTGGAGGTCGACAACCTGCAGAAGTCTTATGAGGGCCGCAAGGTCGTCAAAGGCATTAGTTTTAACGTCGCTCGTGGCGAGATTTTTGGAATTCTGGGACCTAACGGCGCCGGTAAAACAACTACTCTAGAAATGATAGAAACGCTTCGTCCGATCGATGGTGGCCACGCCCGGATCAATGGTGTCGACGTTGCTAAAGACGCGCAGAAGATCCGTTATATGATTGGCGTTCAAACTCAGTCGACAGCCTTTATGGACAAGGTTAAATTGACGGAATTGCTCGAGCAACAGGCCGCCGCTTATGGCGAGCGAGTTAATGCCATCGAGCTGCTGGCAGACGTCGACCTTAGCGAGAAAGCTGATAGTTATGTAGAGAATCTCAGCGGCGGCCAAAAACAACGTTTCTCCATCGCGGCCGCTCTAGTCCATCAGCCGAAAGTTTTCTTTCTCGACGAACCGACCACCGGCCTGGATCCGCAGGCTCGCCACCGCCTATGGCAGCTTATTCGAAAGGTTCGCGATCAAGGCATCACTGTCATTTTGACGACTCATTATATGGAAGAAGCCGAAGTGCTGTGCGACCGGGTAGCGATTATGGACGAAGGCAAAATCGTGGCCATGGACACGCCGGCCGACTTGGTCCAAAAGCTGCTCAAGAAGGGTTTCAAAAAGGCGCGCAAAGTTGAACAAGCCAATCTTGAGGATGTTTTCTTGAATCTGACAGGCAAGGAGCTCGGCCGATGAAAATCTTCTGGGTTGTTGTACTGGTTTTGGTTATTGCGCGCATTGGCTGGCGTATCTCACGCCTGGTTCGCAAAAATCAGCCAAAGGCTCAACCCGCCAGACCTAAGTCCAATAAAGATTTGAGCCAGCACCAACGCAATCTATTTACCATTTGGGTTTTTGCCAAAATTAGCGTTAAGCGCTACTTCCGCGATCGGCTGGCCCTGTTCTTCACGGTAGCTTTTCCACTGATATTCCTCTTGGTCTTTGGCAGTCTTAGCAAAGGTAGCGGCGTAACTTTTCATGTCGGCTTAATCAATCAAGGGGGCAGCGCCTTCTCCCAGAAATTTATTAATGAAATTAACACTAACAAATCCTTCAATGTGGACAAGACCGTTACTAGCCTAGCAACCGCCAAGGATAAAATGAGCAAAAGTGAAATTGATGCGACTATTGTTTTGCCATCGGATTTCGGTGCTGTTAAAGACAATTTGCCGGCCGGCCAGGCACAGATTTATTTCGACGAAAACAACGTCCAGGCCGCGCAGACTATTAGCTCGGTGGTTCAGGGGCAGCTTGATGGCGTCAACACTCAGCTGATAAAAGTTAAACCGCCGTTTAGCGTCAAAAATGTCTCGACCAATACCGGCGGATTATCTAAGTTAGACTACACTGTTTCGGGGTTGCTCGGCTTCTCAATAATTGGCCTCGGTATCTTCGGCCCGGTTAATTATTTCCCGGAGATGAAAAAGCAGGGGGTCTTGCGGCGCCTGCACATCACGCCGCTGAGAGTCTGGCAGTTCTTTGTGTCCAGTGTTATATCTAACGCTATCATCGGATTGTTCTCGATCGGTATCATGATCGGCGTGGCCGCCGCGCTATTCCATTTCAAAATGGTGGGCAATTACTTTGAATTAGCGACCTTTATCACATTGGGCATTTTATGTATTTTTGGCATAGGACTGGCGATCGGCGGCTGGGCTCGCAATGAGCGCCAAGCTGCGCCGCTGGCCAACGTAATTGTTTTTCCGATGATGTTTTTATCTGGTACTTTCTTTCCACGCTATGCGATGCCGGAATGGCTGCAGCACGTCAGTGCTTACTTACCCCTGACTCCAGTAATCGACGGCATCAGAATGATCGCGACCGAGGGCAAGCATCTAACGCAGATTGGTCCACAGCTGGGCTGGGTGGCAATCTGGACAATTATTATTTATGCCATCGCGTTCCGCGTTTTCCGCTGGGAATAAAACTTTTACCACTTTGTTCCGGCAAAGTGGTAAAAACCTCTCGAGCCGATTCAAACTCTAGATGGTCGTTCGGTCTTCAGACAAAAGTGAACCTGCGGGACTTCTCGCTGACGCTCGTCGGAGAACACAAAAACCAATACTTAACTAGTCAAGTAATTTATAAGAGTATGAAAAAGCGCCTAGGCGCTGCGTAGGTTAAAAACCTCGCGCGCCTCAAGGCGCTGTGCCTGGGTGAGAGCTAGGCTCAACCAATCCCAGGACTTCTGCTTTGTACAACTAGTCGGCTTCACTCATCACGAACCCCACCTCGGCGAGCCAGATGACGAAAGCGACGAGACCGAAACAGAAAACGACGGAGTTGTTGGAGAGGAGCAAGAAAAAGCTGAGCCAGCCGATGAAGAAGTACAGAATCGGCAGCTCCTCGAGAACCTCACCCACCAGGCTTCGAAATGGGTGATCGTACTTCCACCTCTCTTGTTCGTAGTCGGCCTTCCGTTGTTCGTACGAACGAATGATCACGCTACCCCTTTCGGTCAGTACGGCTCGGGGAATATGAGGCGCTCGATCGCCCAGAAGAAAGCGGCGATCAACACGCCGACGATGAGTGTGCACCAGCCGACCCAGAAGGTTCCGGTCGAGTTGCTGACGTTGTAGGCCGAGCACACCATTGCTGCCAAAGCGCACCACACCATGGCGGCGCAGGCTCCAGCTGCGGCGGCTACGATCCACCTCATGTCATGCTCCTTTTTCGGCCTTGGTTGCGGCCTGAGCGCCATACGGCGAAGATCATGCCCCAGATGGCGCCCGGTAAGCCCGCTTCGAATGCTGTCCACGCATCGTGGCCGTCGCCTAGAACGACTAGAACTGCCGTTGGTATGAGCATCAATACCAACCACGTGTAGGCGAACCACTCCCATCTCTTGTCCATGTTTTCTCCCGGTCTAAAAGAACTAATGCTGACTGGAGCCGAAGCTCGACAGCCAAAATCATAAATCAAATTCTACAATAAACAGGGGTAAATAGCAATCAAAAAATGACAAAAGCAGGGTTCTAAAAGCTGGGGCATGTCGCTTATACTATTTAGCAGATGGAGAAGTGGTTAAGCAGGGCAAACCGACGCATTTCACTGCCTAGCGCGGCGGCGCTCTTGATTGCCGCTTCGCTGATCGGTCTAATCCTTGGTTTTGTGCGGACCCAAATCATCAACGGTAGTTTTAATTACGGTACAAATGTCGCTACCGACCCGTATTTTGCCGCTTTTAAAATTCCGGATTTCTTCTTCTACACCATAGCTGCCGGTGCGCTTGGCGTGGCTTTCATGCCTTTTCTGATGGATCGTCTACAAAAAGGCGATCGTAAAACCGTCTGGCACCTAACATCCAGCCTGCTCAACCTGCTCAGCGCCCTAATGGTCATCGTTGGGTTCGCACTATTGTTATTTCCCGGCTTCTTTATCCGTATCGTAATTGGCCACAACCTAGGCCCGCACGAGACGCACCAAGCCATCGTGATTATGCGTTTGATCGCTTTTAACCCGCTGTTATTTACCATCTCCGGTATTTTAAGCGCGCTTCAGCAAACTTTCGGCCGATTCTTTTTCTATGCTCTGGCGCCAATCCTTTATAACGGCTCGATTATTGCCAGCGCCTATATATTTAGGGGACACATAGGTCTGATTGGTTTGGGCATTGGTGCTCTTTGCGGCGCCATCTTGCAGCTACTATTCGTACTACTTGGCCTCGTGGGCATGGGCTATCGCTGGACGCCGGTTATCGCGTGGCGTAGCACCGAATTCAAACAAATCCTACGCAACCTGCCGCCGCGATCAATCGACCAAGGCATTGACTCCATCAACTCGATTGTCGAGACTAATCGTGCTAGTACGCTGCCCAGCGGCTCGATTACCTTCTATGAGAACGCCTATACGTTGCACTTAGCGCCGATATTGCTGATCGGTACGACGATTGCCACAGCGGCTTTTCCACGCCTTAACGAGCGGCTCAGCCAAGGCCGGCCGGATCTATTCCGGCGCGACTTTTTGAGGGTTTTTAGAGCAATTTTCTGGATTATCTTGCCGATGGCGGTCATTACATTCTTTGCCCGAGCGTATTTAGCACGTTTGATTTATAAATCGCCAGAACCAACAATTGCCTTAGTTTTGGGCTTCTTGGTCGGGGCGGTCATTTTCCGAACGCTCTATGCTATCATTAGCCGATATTTTTATGCCCAAAAAGATACCCGGACACCGCTTTACGTCTCGCTGTTCACAATCGCCCTAAACATTTATCTAGCGTTTACTTTGTCGCACATTTACGGAATTGTCGGCCTGGCGGTGGCTCAATCGATTGTAGCCACGGTCGAGGTATTTATACTGTTAGGCATCATGGTTTGGCGTGATCATAATCTATTTACTCCAGAATTCTGGAGTGACGTTACTCGCAGTATGTCTGTTACTGGCTTTACGGTCGTAACCTGCTATACCATGGTCAAGCTAGTGCCGCTTTATGCCGCTGACAAAGGTTTTATAACCCTAGGCAGCAAACTGGTGTTTATCGTAATTCCAACGCTGGCGGTGCATGTCGCGATATCATGGTTGTTCGCCCTGGAAGAAGTCCAGCCGGTAATAGAGAAACTTCGTAAATTGATCTTTCGCCCCGTCCGCGCTATAGAATAAACATGCCCACAATTTCAGTCATCATTCCTTGTTTAAACGAAGAAAAATATCTGGGCCTACTTTTGGAGGACTTAGCTAAGCAATCCGTTATGCCCGATGAGGTCATAGTGGCGGACTGCGATTCTACTGATAACACGGTATCGGTTGCCAAAAGCTATCAGCGCAAATTGCCGATTAAAATTGCTCATTCACCAAAACAAAATCCAGGTTCCGCACGGAATGCGGGCGCCCAACAGGCATCGACAGACTATTTGATATTTATAGATGCTGACATGCGTATACCAAAAAACACAATCGAGGTCATTGAAAACAGCCTAAACGAGAAGCAGGTAGACTTTTTGACTCCTAGCTATAAATCCGACGGCCTGCATCCGGCCGACCGTTTTTTATTTTGGACAGTTAATCGTTGGATGCGCAAAAATATCAGTTCGGGAAAGCTAGCAGCAATCAGCGGATTCATGTGTGTCAAGCGGGTAGTGCATAACCGACTTGGCGGCTTCAACACAAAAATGGCTGTCGGCGAAGACATAGATTACGTTGCAAAACTACGCAAGCATAAATTGAGCTATACCTATCTGGACAGCCTTGTAATTGTAAATTCCAGTCGTCGGTTTGAAGGCAGAAGTCTAATAACCGCTCTCCTGCAACAACTTATACAAAATTCTGATTTGGCGCGCTGGTTTTTTCAGCCACTGTTGCGCAAAGTTGGCTTACAAAAAAAGTACGGCCACTACCAATAGCTCCACCTCTGTTACAATAGGGGCAATGACTCAGGACCATATTCGGAATTTTTGCATAATTGCTCATATTGACCACGGCAAGAGTACGCTGGCCGATCGTTTGCTGGAATTGACTGGTACGGTCGAGAAAAGGCAAATGCACGAACAGTTGCTCGACAAAATGGAGCTTGAACGCGAGCGTGGCATAACCATCAAGCTGGCGCCAGTACGTATGAAATATAAGGACGTTGAACTTAACTTGATAGACACGCCAGGCCATGTGGACTTTAGTTACGAAGTTAGCCGTTCGCTTGAGGCCGTCGAGGGAGCGATTTTGGTAGTCGACGCCACGCAGGGTATCCAAGCCCAGACGCTAGCCAATGTTTACTTAGCTCTAGCTGCTGATTTAAAAATAATCCCAGTCCTCAACAAGATTGACTTGCCAGCTGCCGACGTCGATAAGGTCAGTGCCGAAGTTGTCGGGCTACTGGGCTGTAAGCCCGAAGAAATTTTGCATGTAAGCGCTAAGACCGGACAGGGGGTAGAAGAACTGCTGGAACGGCTTGTTCGAGAGGTTCCGCCACCCAGCGGCAGCGCCGAAGACCCAACTCGGGCCCTGATCTTCGATAGCTACTATGATGATTACCGCGGAGTAATTTTGTATATCCGGCTGGTTGACGGGCAGATCAACAAAGACTCGCATATCAAAATGTTTGGCACCAAGGCCGAGGGCTTAGCGCTAGAAGTCGGCTATTTGAATCCCGACATGAAATCCTCTGGCAAGTTAACAGCGGGAGAAATCGGCTACATTGTGACCAACCTTAAGACTACTCGATCGGGCCGGGTTGGCGATACCGTGACACTAACCGACCGGCCATCTGAGACAGCTCTGCCGGGTTATCGCGATATCACGCCGTTTGTTTATGCCGGGTTTTTCCCTGATAGCAACGAAAATTACCAACTTTTAAAGGACGCTGTCGAAAAATTATCGCTTAGCGACTCGGCGCTTCAGTTTGCGCCGGAGAACTCGCCAGTTTTAGGTTTCGGAATACGCATTGGTTTCTTGGGCTTGCTCCATATGGACATAGTCCGCGAACGCCTGGAGCGCGAGTATAACCTAGAGCTGATCATTACTAACCCCTCGACCGACTACCAAGTGACTACTACAAACGGACAAAAGCTAGACATAAAGTCAGCGGCAGAACTGCCGGATGCTAGTGAAGTCGTAGAAATTCGCGAGCCTTGGGTTAAGGGTGAGATTGTCGCGCCCAGCGAGTATGTCGGCGTGGTATTGCAGTTGATTGTCACGGCCCGTGGCGCCCATAAACACATCGGTTACGTCGAAGGCGGCTTGGCGGTGATTGATTTTGAGGCGCCATTAGCCAACCTGCTGACAGATTTTTACGACCAGCTTAAAAGCGTTACGTCCGGCTACGGATCGTTTAACTACGAGCTGGAAGACTATAGACCCGAAGATTTGGTCAGGTTAGATTTTTATATAGCCGGCGACCGAGTTGATGCTCTGTCCGTGGTGACGCACCGTTCGGAGGCCGAGCGGTTAGGCCGTCAAACCGTCGAGAAATTGAAAGACGTCATACCGCGCCAGAACTTCAAAGTTAGCTTGCAAGCCGGCATTGGCGGTAAGTTTATTGCCCGCGAAGATATCTCGGCCTATCGCAAAGATGTAACCTCCGGTCTTTACGGCGGCGATGTGTCCCGCAAAAAGAAGGTGCTTGCCAAGCAGAAAAAGGGTAAAGAGCGGCTGAAGCGCTTCGGCCGTGTCGATATGCCTGCCGAGGCCTTTGCTGTTATGCTAAAACGAGATTGATATGGACGCAGAGACAGTTGAACTAGTTGAAAAGTATAAGCCCAACCTTGATGTGCTCCGGGCAATGGGGCGGATTGAGCTTTTGGCGACGGTCGGGCCAACGGCCTCTGGCAAGACCACGCTTATGAACCGACTAGTGGCTAGCGACCCAAACTTCGCGATGGTTATAGACGAAACTACCCGCGCCGCCCGGCAAGGCGAAACTAACGGTGTTGATTTCTTGTTTCGCAGCCGCGAGGAGGTTCTGACCGAGATGGGTGACGGAGAACTTGTTCAGGTTGCGCTCGGTCCAAACGGCGACTTTTACTGCACCAGGGCAGATAGCTATCCAGAAAAAGGAGTCGGCCTATTGGCGCTAGTTCCGGCAGCCGTGCGGGGATTTCGACGCCTGCCAATTAAAAAATTCCACACAGCTTTTATTGTTCCAGCGAGCTACGAGCTATGGCAGTCATGGCTTAAAAAACAAGCCGAAGCCAGCGGCTGGGATGAAGCCAAACTAGCTGGACGTCTGGCGGAGGCCGAGCAATCTTATAAGTTCGCTCTAGCTGACGAGCAGATGAGATTCGTTCTAAACGACGATGTCGGTAAAGCCGCCGAGCGTTTACGGCAAGTCGGGCTAGGCCAGACGCCAGACGATGAAGCAGAGGCTCGTCAAACAGCCGAAGAAAATTACCAGAAGTTGTTAGAGAGGTAGGCGGATATGCTCGATTTCGAACTGAAAAACCACGATGAGTTCACGAAAATTCTAGCCAATTACCATATCTCGAAGCCGGCCAAAAAGTTACTGGCCGATTTAAAACTAGTTCTCATTTTGGCGCCGACTTCAACTGGCCGCAGCGTTTTAATCCGCCAGCTGGTTAAGACCGGCCACTATTTTTACATAGTCTCTGATACTACACGGCCACCACAAGTAAGAGACGGCAAACTCGAGAAAAATGGCCACGCCTATTTCTTCAAAACCGAAGAAGAAGTGCTTAGCGGCCTAAGAGCCGGCCAATACCTAGAAGCCGAGATAGTGCACGACCAGCAAGTTTCAGGTATCAGTATAAGGGAGCTCGAAGCGGCCAAGCGGGCTCGAAAAATTGCGATAACAGAGGTGGAACATGGCGGGGTTGATCATATAAAGGCCATAAAACCCGATACTGTCGCGATTCTACTATTGCCGCCAAGTTTCGAAGAATGGCAGTCGCGCATAGCTGGCCGTGGCGGACTTGGACCAGACGAAATTAACCGCAGACTGCTAGGCGCTGCCAAAATTCTGCAGGCAGGCCTCGAACATGATTATTTTGAATTTGTAATCGCCGGCGACGTCAGCCGCACTACTAAAATAATTGACAATCTAGCAGCTGGACAATCCAACCCAGAACAGGCACATGGGCGCCAACTCGCTCACAATCTCCTGAAAGAACTCGCAGAAGTTATCCACTAATATGCCGCTTGTTCGGCAAGACGCTTACGACTATTGTTAATCTATGGAAGCTGCTTTGCAGCCTCAGGTCGTCTTGCAAGCGTCTGAGGCATCAGACATCCAGCAGTTGGCCGACGAGGCCGAGCATTTGCTCAACCTCTTTTATGACCAAGATTATTTGGGACGCACGCTATCTTCTGAAGATGGCGAATTCATGGCTCGCCGATTCGGGGAGAATGTAGTAGCCATCCGTCTTCGGCGGCTTGGCGGAAGTGTAACAATACTGGCTCAATTCGAGGAAGAAGAGTTTTATAAAGGCCGCCGGCTGACCAAAGCAGGCGATACTATTACGCAGCGACATGATTTTGATCTAAGTTCAGTTAGTCCAACCATCCTAGCAGAATTAAAAGATGCACGCTCCGCTCAACCACCTGTGCCACGTAGCGGACATCAATTCACTGTTCATGGTATGCGGGTTTCGCGCCCCAAAAGGGGTCCAGTGGCGCCATTCAGACACAATTGGCACTCTTGACTAAATGCTGCTAACTTCGATAAACTAGCACTCAGAACAAGAGAGTGCTAAATGACTAAACGACAAGCCAAGATTCTACAAGCTATCGTCGAAGAATACGCCGAGGTGGCCAGCCCTGTCGGCTCTAATCTGTTGGCCAGGGTATTCGGTGTATCTAGCGCCACCGTTCGCGCCGAAATGGCTGAGCTGGAGCGCGAAGGATACATTATGCAACCTCATACTAGTGCTGGTCGCGTTCCAACAGACAGGGGCTATCGTTTTTATGTTAATGAATTAGCCCAGGAGACCGTGGCTGAACTGCCCAAAGGCCAGCGTGTAGAACGGGCTTTGTCCGCTCGAGTACACAGCGCCGGCCTGCCGGAGCAAACTATCCGTAGTGCCGTCGATACCCTGGTCGAGCTGACCCATAACTTAGGTCTGGCCACTATCGGCCCCCAACTTTATATGAGCGGCCTATCCAATCTATTCGGCCAGCCGGAATTTATGCATCCTGGTCACGTTCAAGAAGTTGCTAGACTGTTGGATAATCTAGAGCCTTGGCTTTACGAAGCTGCGCCCAACGAGCCACTAAGCGTATTTATTGGCCGCGAGAACCCCATCGGCCGCAGCGCCGGCGCCAGTTTGATTATCAGCCGTTTCCGCAGTCCGTTCTCTGACCGTAGTTATATCGGCGTACTTGGGCCGACCCGCCAGAGTTATCGCGAAGTCATGAATTTGGTTAGCCGGGCCGGCCAAACTCTGGAGGCCAGTTTCTAATGTTTTTCTATTGGCTACATGACTTATGGAAGTTAATAACCGGTAAACTAAAAGGGACAGATGATGAGTAAAAAACCAACCATAGCTGAATTAGAGCAAAAGATCAGCGAGCTGACCGAAGCCTTGCAGCGTGAACGGGCTGACGCCATCAACTTGCGCCGCCGCACTGAGGAAGAACGGTCGCAAATGGCTGATTTTTATAAAGCTATGGTCGTGCGAGAACTTCTGCCGGCATTGGATAATCTAGACCGTGCGCTTCAGCACATTCCAAAAGAACATGCCGACCACGACTATGTCAAAGGTATCCAAGGCGTGGCTAAACAATTCGAGCAGTGCCTGGCTCAGCTTGGGGCGGAACGGATTAAGACTGTTGGTGAAATCTTCGACCCTAAACTGCACGAGGCAGTTCATATGGAAGACGGCGCCGGCCATGTTGAAGTCGTTTGCGAGGAGCTTCAACCTGGCTACAAAATCGGTGATGAGGTTATAAGACACGCTATGGTTAAAGTAAGAATGGAGAAAAATAATGTTTAGGAAAAAAACTTTCTACCCTCCGAAAATAGCCGAGACAATACTAGGTCTATCTGGAAAAGATGTAATGTGGATGTTTCAGAATTTGCGACCTGGTATGGATATTGAAAATATGCCAACTGGCGAAACCGGTATTTTTGACGCCTGGTCTGAATACATGAAAGCTCTGTTTGGCATCCATCTATCTTATGTCGACCCGGGATTAAGGAAAGGTTTTGAACATCTTTTGCAAGATGCCACTGTCGTCAGACTGAAGAGCTCTGAGAACGTTGATGACCTAGAAAAATTAGTTTCCAACAAACAATGGTTTGAAGGAGCGGCAGAATACAGTCGCTTGTCCGATGGTGAAATTGTAAAAAAGCTTTTAAAAGAGCTTATAAAAGCTTTTCCGTGGGAACTATCATCCAATGAAGAAAGTGTTCTGGAGAACTACCTGACCAGACACTTGCCCCAAATACACGATGAGCTAAAGAAACATAAGTTTAGTATCCGTATAGAAGATAACTAAGGAGGTATAAAATGGCAAAGATTATCGGAATCGATTTAGGAACAACTAACAGTGCGATGGCAGTGATGCAGTCTGGCAAGCCGGAGATTATCGCCAACAGCGAAGGCAATCGCACTACGCCAAGCGTAGTAGCGATTAATAAAAACGGCGAACGGCTGGTCGGCCAAGTGGCTAACCGCCAACGGGTCACTAACCCAACTAACACTATTTTTGGTATCAAGCGTTTAATTGGCCGCAAATTCGAGGATAAAGAAATCCAGCGCGACATGGAGTTAATGCCCTATAAGATTGTTAAGGCCGGTACCGGCGTTAAGGTCGAGATGGCTGGCAAAGAATATAGCCCCGAAGAAGTTAGCGGCATGATTTTATCCAAGCTTAAGGCTGACGCCGAGACTTTTCTGGGCGAGCCGGTCACCGAAGCCGTCATTACCGTGCCGGCTTATTTTGACGACTCGCAGCGCCAAGCGACTAAAGACGCCGGTAAAATTGCCGGACTGGAAGTCAAGCGCATCATTAACGAACCAACGGCGGCCGCTTTGGCCTATGGCCTGGACAAAGGCAAAGAAGAAAAAATTGCCGTCTTCGACCTAGGTGGCGGTACGTTCGACGTATCGATCATGCAGCTAGGCGAGGGCGTTTTCGAAGTCCTTTCTACCAACGGCGACACGCACCTCGGTGGCGAAGATTTCGACATGCGCATCGTTAACCATTTTGTGGAGCAGTTCAAGAAAGAATCTGGCATTGATGTTAAGGACGACAAGGCCGCGATGCAGCGTCTTAAAGAAGAGGCCGAGAAGGCCAAGAAAGAACTGTCCACGACCGAAGTGGCCGACATCAACCTGCCATTCCTGACAGCCGACTCCGAGGGTCCAAAGCACTTTGAGTACAAACTGACCCGCGCCAAACTTATCGAGCTGGTGCAAGAGCTCATCGACAAAGTCGAGGATCCGTGCCAAAAAGCACTCAAAGACGCCAAACTTACCAATAGCGACATCAATGAAGTCATTTTGGTCGGCGGCATGACTCGCATGCCGGCCGTGGTCGAAAAAGTTAAGCAAATTTTTGGCAAAGATCCATTGCAAGGTGTTAATCCTGACGAAGTTGTGGCCGTCGGTGCCGCTATCCAGGCCGGCGTTCTACAAGGCGACGTTAAAGATGTTCTGCTCCTGGATGTTACACCGCTGTCTCTTGGTATCGAGACTTTGGGTGGTGTATCTACCAAATTGATTGAGCGTAACACTACTATTCCAACCAGCAAGAACGAAACGTTTTCTACAGCTGCCGATAACCAAAACAGCGTGGAGATCCACGTTTTGCAGGGCGAGCGCGGGATGGCTGGCGATAACAAGTCGCTGGGCCGTTTTGTGCTAGATGGTATCCCGCCAGCGCCGCGCGGTACGCCCCAGATCGAAGTGACCTTTAATATCGATGCTAACGGTATTTTGAACGTCTCGGCTAAGGACAAAGGTACCGGCAAGGAACAAAGCATCACGATTCAAAACAGCGGCAATCTGGACAAAGCTGAAGTCGAAAAAGCTGCTAAAGAGGCCGAAGCCCATGCCGAAGAAGATAAGAAAAAGCGCGAGGCTATAGAGGTTAAAAACCAGTTGGACAACTCCGTCTACCAGGCCGAAAAAATGAAGACTGACTACAAAGACAAGCTATCCGAAGAAGACCTCAAGACTTTGCAGAGCGCGATTGACGAAGCAAAAACTCACCTAGAGGCCACAGACAAAGATGAGCTAGAAAAAGCCGCCAAAGATTTGACAGACGCTATCATGCCCATTGGCGCCAAAATGTACGAGTCGGCCCAAGCCGAAGAAAAACCAGCCGAAGACTCCGAAAAATCTGACGACAAGAAATCGGATAAGAAAAAATCCGACAAAGACGAACCAGTCGAGGGCGAGGTGGTAGATGAGAAATAAATATTTCTCTGCCGAAGGATTACTGTGGTTGGTGGTGTTTGTTGGCGCCGTTACGATCACCAACTGGTTAGCGCCCCACAACTTTTGGCTGGGTCTTGTTGTGGCCACCATTGTAGGCGCGGTTGTATGGTTACTTTGGAAAAAAGTCGTCGACGATAAGAAAGGGGAGTGAGCATGCTTGAGCTAGTACCCGATGATCCAGAGAAGCTTACCGAAGATAAAGTAATCGAAGCCCTTCATGAGATAGACGAGATCCTTGATTACGAAGAAAGCCACACACAACCCGGCAGGATAGGATTTCATCCTAACGATCCTTGTTTTGAGGAGCCATTGCTTAAAGGCGATAGTCCATTACTGAGATTCTTGAGTACTACAAAGTACGATGTTTTGATCCGAAAGCGTGAAGGAAAGATTGGCCGAGCCAAGGCGCAACCGTACAGAGAAAGCCACGAAGAAATACAGGCAGAATTTCCTCGTATTTCCGTAAAGGACCTGGAGTACACTCAGCTAAGAGAGCGAAGAGGCGCAAGTTTATCCGGTAACAAGTTCAGAAAATCGATAGTTACTCTTTCCTTGGGCCAGCAACTCGAAATGGAAGATCTATCCGGTGGAGAATACGGAATCGTGTTTAATATCATTGATGCTAAAAACACTGAAGGGCGGAGACTGACCATATCCGCTTTTCCATACGCCGGCGGGAGGAGAGAATTGCCTAGGGATGAAATTAATAAGTTTGACCCCGCTCACTTATTGACCAGACATAACCATGAAACCGCTGAGCTTTTGATTCAGGGCATCAAAGCTGCCAAAGAAAATGAGGATCGGAGAATAGGGCGGAGAAGTCGTTAGTGAAACCAACCAACTTCCTGCGCTACGTGCTTTTACCCGCAGTGGCCGTAGCCGCAGGAGTTAAGCTTGGCATAAAGTATGCTCAAGACCATTATGTCTCTAAAGATCGCAGGTTCATTGATGCCGAAATCGCGAAAGGCAAAAAATAATGCTTAGCCCAGAAGGGTATCAGTCGCCAGACGAACTTATAGAACCTCATCCATTGGACGAGATCGGAATGGATATTAACGTCCTGCTTGAGCAAGGGGGCTATATAAATCCAACGATGACAGGGTTCTCAACCACTCGGAACATTCAGCACGGAGATGTGTCTTTTTTTCTCTGTCGGATCGATAGCCCCGAAAGCCGGAAGTTTACGGTCGGAATAGACCTAGTCCATGACGATGAGCTGGTGGCAGTTTGTAGCTATCAATGGGATATTTATGATCCGGCCAGTAGCAGTTTGAACGAGCGAGATTTTAAAAAACTTAGGACAGTTTTGAACGTTGCCGGCATGATCGTGAGGAACGATGCCGAAGCGTGATTATTACGAAGTTTTAGGTGTTGGTAAAAGAGCCAGCGTCGGCGAGGCACAGGAAGTAGTATTTATATGATTAACAGGTATGAATTTTTAACATTCAGGATCGATAACGCGTTAGCTGAGAAAAAAGCTAGACCCCACTCTGTGGCGGTAGACGGCCTTGGTAAAATTGCGGTGAGCGAGGTCAATCTAGGCGAGGTAACAATAGGGAAGTTTGCGACCTCTCGGCGGCAACTTGTAAGACATAATGTCATGGCTCGTTTTATCGAATCAGCGTTTGACCCAGGAGACGTAGCCAGACAATTATGGCTTCCATATGAACCGGATCCATCTAAACGAAAAAGAGCTATTATTGCAACATCGGCTGAATCCGCCCGGAGATTCAACATATGGCAAGACGTGGCTTCCCTTGCAGATAATCTCAACGATTACGACCCATATGATGAACAGACTAATGCGCTTTATGAAGAAGCTAAACTATTGCTACATCTGGCCGATGCCAGGGACGAGAGCTTCGGCTTTGAAGTTTCAGGAGTGGATACCTTTGATAAATTATTAACCTTGGCCGCTAACTTACAATCCGTAGATACCGGGTCGGAGGACAATCTTGGCTAAACGTGATTATTACCCCAGCACCAAAAACTTGATGCTCCATAATCTGATTACAGACTATTCTGCTCAGGTTTTGGTACGGGGCAGGCGAAGTTTCGGAGGCTATCGTGGCTAAAAGGGATTACTACGAAGTACTTGGTGTTTCTAAGAACGCCAGCCCGGACGAGATTAAAAAGGCTTATCGGCAGCTAGCTGTCCAACACCACCCAGACCGCGGTGGCGATGAAGCTAAGTTCAAAGAAGTCAGCGAAGCCTACGAAGTCTTAAACGACCCCAGCAAGCGCCAACGCTACGACCAGTTCGGCCATGCCGGCGTTGGCACCAGTGCCGCCAGCGGCGGCAACCCATTTAGCGGCTTCGGTGGTTTCTCTGGCGCCGAGAACATCAACTTTGACTTCGGCGACCTGGGCCTGGGCGATATTTTTGGCAGTTTCTTTGGCGGTGATATGGGCGGGGCGCGTAACCGGCGCGGCAACCGCGGCCGAGACGTCGAAACCGATATAGAAATTTCATTTGAACAAGCAGTTTTTGGCACTGAAGTCGAGCTTAAGCTCAACATGGAAGACGTTTGTGAGCACTGCAAAGGAACGACCGCCGAGCCTGGCTACGAGCTCAAAACCTGTCCGAACTGTAATGGCTCCGGCCAAGTAACCAACGAAATGCGGACCGTTTTTGGCAATATTCGCCAGAGCGCTACTTGTCCGCAGTGCAAAGGCCGGGGCAAGATTGCCGAAAAACCATGCAGCGTCTGCCATGGAAAGGGCACTCATCGTAAGGATCGCATGGTAACGCTTAAAATCCCGGCCGGCATTGACGATGGCGCGACTATCCGCTTGCGTGAGCATGGCGAAGCCACAGCCGGCGGCCATCAGGGTGATCTCTATGTAAACATCCGAGTCCGGCCGCACAAAAAATTCACTCGTGAGGGAGAGCTGATTTTATCAACCGAGCATATCAGTATGGTCGAAGCTGCCCTTGGCACCGAAATTGACGTCGAAACCGTCGACGGTAAGGTTCGCATGAAAATACCTGCCGGTACCCAGAGCGGAACCGACTTTAAATTATCCGGCCACGGCGTGACACACCTTAATAAATCTAGCCGCGGCGCGCATATTGTTACAGTAGTTGTCGACACGCCAATCAAACTGTCGACTAGTCAAAAGGGACTACTCGAAGAACTGCGCCATAGCGAAGGCCGTCGCGGAATTTTCAACTAAACTCCAAAGAGCTCTATTCTAGCCCTTGTCTGGCCAAGCCGCCCCACTCCACGACCGTAAAACCTGTGCGCTTGGGAGCTTTGAATTGTTGAGCGGGTAAGTTGTACGGTTGGCCCAGGCCTTCGAAATCCAAGAAGACACGGATGACCGTTTTAGGGGCAGGGTTAATGTTTAGCGGAGCCAATTCGTTCATCTGTTGTGTGTTTAGCCAACTCAAACGTACATAAGGCTTTTTAATAGCCAGGAGTTTTTGCCCCCAAAAGTTTATAAAATCGTTTACTTCACCAGGCTTTAGGCCTTGCTGGGCAAGTTGAGACCGTACAGTTTGGACAGAATCTGCAGTCGGGACAATTACGCCATCCGTTATGTCAGGATAGACTCCCCAGCCATAGCCTTCCCAGAATAAGCTGGAGTAAGAATGGCCGTCATATGATAATTGGCCGTCGGGATGCGCCAGAACTTTTTGCCAGCCGCTGTTGGTGTAGAACGGATCCGATTTAGTTATCGTAGCGCCGACCTTGACTGATACATTTGTGTCTGTCTGAGGGTAAAGATAAATAACTGGCTTGGCACAGCCGCCGCGTATAAACATATCCTCTCTTTGGTATAGAACGTATTCTCCAAACCCGTTTTTCGCCAGGAAGTAAGCATGTTTGTCGGTTATCTGTTGGACGGTTAGATTTTTTAGCGAATTATTGTCCAGGTTGCTGCCACCATCGTAGTCTTTGGTAAAAATTTCTTGAACCAGCGGTGAGCTAGTAGATAGCTGGTAGACAGCCTGGCCGGCACCAGTAGTGCCGACACTGCTTAAATCGGAAACTGAAATACTCTTGCCAATTACATAGCCGAGCGAACCGCAGCCCTGGCCGCCGCTAAAGTAGCTGCTTGAATTAGAGTCGCCGCTTGTCCAGTTAATCGATAAATTATCAGCAGAGACTAAAGTACCCGAAGGCTTATAGGAGATTGCGAATAGCGTCTTGAAGGTAGCATAAACTTCAATAACCTGAAAAGTATCTTGGTCGTTAGTCACCACTCCGTAGTAGCTAAGGCCGTCCTTGTCAGCTATTTTGTGTATTGATGCAGGATCAGTTACAGCTCCGAATACACTGGCTCTCATCGATGCAAGCCCATTTACCAAAAGTGTCGCTGAGCTCATCGGTTCATTGCGCGTTAAATCTTGCCCGACTACATTAACTGTGTCCGGGAAAGTTATACCACTGAGCTTATTGGTCAAATCGAAATTCACACTAGCCGCAGTAGAGCCTTGATAGGTCGCCTTGAAGGTATCTGGCGAATAGTCCATTTGAGCCAGCAAACTATAAGTACCGTCAGAGTGGTTGATCGCGTAAATGGTACCTACGGACCGTTCACCTGTTAGCCCTGGGGTGTTGATGGTGATAATTTTAGAACCGTCACTGGTGCTGCCTATCTGATAGTATTGTAGGTCGGTAAGATTTATAGAGTTGGTACAGCCAGTAGCTTGATTAGTCTGAGTATCGTAACCGGTGCAGTCTTGACCGAAAGCATCGGTGTTTTTGAAAAGCTGAAGGCCAGATAAGCTTTTTGGAGTATCCAAGTAATTTATATCGCTGAGATCAGTAGGTGCCGGCAAAACAGAGTTTGATGTCACCTTCTTTTTAACGAATGTTGTAACTTGCTTAACGGGGGCCTTATCGCCGTGCCTAATGACAAGGTAGGTTGTCCCGGCAGCAAGTAAAATTGTAGCCATAGCCAGGGGTATGAATATTTTTTTGTGGGAAGAGATTGTCCTCCAGATTCTAGGATGCAGTTTAGGCGTTTTTGGTACGGCTGACGACGGGTCAGTAGATGGTGCTGGACTTTCTATAGGAGGGGATAGTGGCGGTTCCGGCGGAATAGCTGGAACAGGATTCTCGTTATCTTGCATATGTTTAGTCTTTGGCCTAACTCTATCTCGCGCTACCTATTCTGTAAAGTATCAATTTTGCATAGACAACCTCTTCAAAAACTCGTCTGCCCAGTACATAATAAGCATATGCTTAAAAATAAAGACCAGGCTGGTTTTGTGCCGATGCTTGTCATGATAATTATTGTCCTTGGCGTAGTGGTTTGGCTTGGTTATAAGCACGTATCCGACGCTCACCAGAAAAAGATTCTGCAAAAGGCCAACCAGGTGGAGAGCTCTCTTAGTCAGTAACGGGCTTTATTAGACGGCTGACGCATGCTTAGTATTGATAAAAATGTAAAAAGGTGTTAGAATAACCGCCGTGTTACCAGATAAAACAATCATAGGGCGAGGGGAGAGCGTAAACTTCCCATCCATTGGTCTAAAGAATATCCCCGCCAAAATAGATACCGGCGCGGACTCTTCTTCTATTTGGTGCAGTAAAGTTAAGATGAGAGACGGCAGTTTAAGTTGCGTACTATTCGCTCCCGGCAGTAAGTACTATACCGGCGACGAGATAGTTTTTGGGGCCAGCGAACTTGAAGTCACAAGAGTGGCCAGTTCATTTGGACATAAGCAATTGCGCTACAAAGTTAAACTACCCGTAGAGATAAAAGGCAGGACGATTAGAGCCAGCTTTACTCTTACCGACCGGTCCACAAAGCTCTACCCAATTCTGATTGGACGTAGTACTCTACAAGGGAAATTTGTAGTCGATGTTACGAAAGATAGCCCGCTGGGAAAACAAGAGACTGCCCGCAAAAAACGATTACAAAGTGAAATGAAACGAATCAAGGAAGAACTCGATAGTGAAAATAGCAATCTTATCTAAAGGACCAGGTAACTACTCGACCAAGCGGCTGAAAGAAGAGGCCCTCAAGCACGGCCATGAAGTCGAGGTTATAAACTATGCCCGCTGCGAAGCAAAAATCCAAGAAAATAACCAAGTTATTACTTACGACGGTGAAGAACTCAAAGGCTACGACGTCATTATTCCGCGAATTGCTTCGTCTTTTACACGCTATGGTTCGGCCATCGTCCGCCAGTTCGAGATGCAAGGCGTCTTTACGACAGCCAGCTCGATCGCTATTGTCCGCTCGCGCGACAAGCTAAGAGCCACCCAATTATTGGCGCGCGCTGGCATCGGTATTCCCAAAACGATTTTTTCTAGAGGCATGTTAAACCCCGAAGAGATTGATAAGCTTGTCGAAGAGCTAGGCGGCCCGCCAATAATTATCAAGCTGGCTCGTGGTACGCATGGCCGTGGTGTTGTCTTGGCCGAAACCCGCAAAGCTGCCCGCTCAGTTTTGCAGGGCTTTTACCTTATGGAAGAAGAAGGCACCAACATTTTATTGCAAGAGTATATCGAAGAGGCCTCCGGAACTGATATTCGTGCTTTCGTGGTTGGCGGTAAAGTTGTTGCCTCCATGAGACGCCAAAGTGTCAATTCCGAGGATGAATTCCGCTCTAACCTCCATCAGGGCGGCACCGGTTCGGTTGTTAAGCTAACTGACGAGGAAAAACGAATCGCCACTAAGGCCGCCCGGGCAATGGGGTTGTCGATTTGCGGTGTGGACATGGTCCGCTCCAAGCGTGGACCGCTAGTTCTGGAAGTTAATTCCAGCCCTGGTTTCGCGATCGAAAAAGTTACCGGCCGCAATGTCGGCGAAAAAATTATCGAATATATCGAACAAAACGCCAAAGCTCGCCGCCGCAAAGACCGCGTCGGCGCCTAACCCCGGTTAACTAGATATAAAATTGCTGTTAGAATGTGCTTATGCCTGACATCCTGTTGGCCGTAATGGTTTTTGGCCCTTTAGTTATTACTTATTTTTTAAAAAGCAACGCGGCGCTTAGCTTCTTAGCACTCTGTGTAGGTTTTGTCCTGAGCACCTCAGTAATAGGCGACTTGAAGCACCTACTGAGCGAGACCCATCTTTCGATTGCCAACGACACGCTCGGAGCAGTTCTTGTGCTGGTGCCGTTTTTGCTGACGCTACTACTTAGCCGGCACGGGCATAGCCGCGGGCCAATGTTCTTCTTCCAACTTCTGGCGGCGTTAGCCGGCGGCGGCTTGCTTGCATTGTCGCTCGGGCCGCTGCTGACTTCCAGCTCAAGCTTTGATATTACCAACTCTAGTGCTTGGAACGAGCTGACCAAAGTCCAGGCCGGTGTCATTGGCTTTGGTAGCCTGCTCAGTTTACTGTTAGTCTGGACGCACAGTTACAAGCACACCAAGAAGCACTGATTGATTTTTCGGGTTAAAAAACAGATAATGTAAGGTGTTAAATTTCCCTATAGTTTAACCCAATTTTGCAAATCGGGGGTCTAGTAACCGTTTACAAAATTGAGAGGAGCGACATAGCGCTAAGCCGAAGCTTTTACGAAACAGTAAAACGAGGAAAGCGCGTAAGTCGCGACGAGGGCCCATAGCTCAGCCTGGTTAGAGCAGCGGCCTTTTAAGCCGCGTGTCGTGGGTTCAAATCCCACTGGGCCCTCCACAATAAAATCCAGTCGAGAGGCCGTTTTTAATCGTAAGCGATTAATTTATTGCTCGCTTTCTGGCATGATGGATTTATGCGCAGGCTTCGGCGGACAACCTTAATTACCGCTGGCTGTTTATCGATCTTGGCTGGTTTGGGCTTAGCCCGCATAGTATCTTTTTCACCAAGCGACTGGCTGATATTTCTCTGGCCGATAGTATTATTACTTAAACGAAAAAATCTGACAGCCTTATTTCTGGTTGTATTACTCGGCATTGGCGTGGGTCTATGGCGGGGCACGCTATATATGCAAAAGCTGGGGCAACTCAGGCAGCTGACGGGACAACAGGTGATTGTCCAAGCTATGGCTACTAGCGACTCGGTTTATTCGTCGGGCAACCAAATGGAATTCACTGCTAATAAGTCAGTGCTAATACCGCAACAACAACCGTTGGCAGGCTCTTTCAAAATCAGCGGCTTCGGCGTCCACATGGTTTATCGTGGCGATACAGTAAGAGTCGCCGGTAAACTTTATGCGATGCGCGGCTCAAACCAGGCCCGGATCTCTTACGCGCAGCTAGCCGTCGTTCAGGCTGGGCACAGTTGGTCTAGTGATTTATCGCGCCGATTCTCAGCGGGCATGCAGAATGCTCTGCCGGAGCCGCAGTCCAGTTTTGGTATGGGGCTATTGATCGGCCAGCGCATTAATTTGCCAGAACTAATTACGGCCGAACTAACTGCCGTTGGCCTAGTGCATATTGTGGCGGTCAGCGGTTACAACCTGACGATCTTGATCCGCGGTGTTCAACGGCTACGACTAAGATCCAAGTACCAACAGTTAGCTGTTTCACTGGTTCTGATCGCTACCTTCATTACGATCACTGGTTTTAGTGCTTCAATTGTCCGGGCGGCTTTGGTCAGTTCTCTCAGCCTATGGGCATGGTATTATGGCCGGCGTATCAAGCCGGCTGTACTCATTGGTTTCGCGGCAGCTTTGACGGGAATGATTAACCCGTTTTATGTCTGGGGCGATATGAGCTGGTACCTATCTTTTCTGGCGTTTTTTGGCGTTATGATTATCGCACCGATCATACAAGCCCGCCTGTTTAAAAAATCTCCCAAAATTCTGACCAGCGTTTTAATTGAAACGCTAAGCGCCGAGCTGATGACTCTGCCGATAATTATGTTGAGCTTCAATCAACTATCAATGGTGGCCTTACTGGCCAATGTGATGATAGTACCGCTAGTGCCGGTCGCTATGTTGCTGGCCGCAATAGCCGGCACGGCCGGTATGCTTATCCCTCAGGTTGCCGGCTGGTTCGCTTTGCCGGCTCGGTTACTTTTGACGTATATGTTAGATATCATTCACCTGCTGGCTTCGATTCCGTCGGTTCTGATGCATCTATCAATCAGCGTGACCTATATGCTCGCCTTTTATATAGCTGTATTGATGGTTCTTTTAGTTGCTCACAAACACATCAAAAATAAAAAACCGGCTGACTTCGCACGAATTTAATAAAAGAAAATGGGCGGTCCGGAGACCGCCCATTCCTCACTTGCCCCGGTCGAGATAGCTGTAGGTGCTGATCGTGTTGGAGGGGTATCCCTCCACGAAGGCCTCGGCCTGGACCTCGAAGATCCACGAGTCATCGACCCCGGAAGAAGGACCCGGGGGCGTCAGGACGTCGTAACGAATCTTCGGGATCGTCTGCCATGCCTGGAGCGTGTAGTGCAACGTGCGCACATTCCACGGTCCGTTCGACGAGCTCGAATCCCAGGACGTGAACTCCACGGTGACGTGCTGGACCTGCGCAGAGCGTGAGCTCAGTGAGAACAGATAGGTCATGTGGCCGTTCCAGACGTAGTACGACGCCGGCGAGAAGTTCGCATTCCAGCCAAGGACGGCTGGCTGCGGGTAGTGCGCGTCCGCTGGTGCGGCCTTGGCAATCGCTGCGAGAGCGAGTGCTCCGAGGCAGAAGACGAAGATCACGCAGCCCAGCGCAAAGATACGCTTGGGCCCTTGCGGGATAATCCTAGACACGGAAGTGTCCTTTCGACGGGGGAATGATAGCAAATGAGGTGCTCCGGCGAGGGAGCGGGCCACAAAAGTGGCGCATCACCCCACAGGATTCGAATATTTTAGCATAAACGTTATAAAAAAGCAACTCCCAGGCTGTGTTAACACCTTAAAAGTGTTAAAATAGGGGTATGAGTGGTCATAGCAAGTGGTCAACAATCAAGCGCCAAAAAGGTGTTAACGATGCCAAGCGCGGCGCTTTGTTTACTAAATTGGGCAACCAGATCGCCATAGCGGCTAGGTCAGGCACTGACCCCGCCACTAATTCTTCCTTAGCTATGGTGATCGAGAAAGCCAAAAAAGCCAGCATGCCAAATGTAAATATCGAGCGTTCTATTGCCCGGGCAGCTGATAAATCTGCAGTCGCCTTAGAAGAGAACATGTATGAGGGCTATGGCTCGGGCGGCGTCGCGGTCTTGGTCGAAGTAGCCACTGATAATAAAAACCGTACTTACCCCGAAGTCCGTGCGGCCTTTTCCAAACATGGCGGCAGTCTGGCCGGCGCTGGCAGCGTGGCTTTCCAGTTTAGCCGCAAGGGCGTGATTCGTCTAAAAGGTCTTGGGGAAGATTTGGAGTTGGCAGCTATTGAAGCCGGCGCCGAAGATGTTTATGAAGAACCAGAAACCAGTGAAACCGTTGTTCACACGGCTCCAACCGAATTGGCCAAAGTCCGAGACGCCCTGATTGCCGCGGGGCTAGAAGTTGAGGACGCCGAGCTGACCTACGTGCCCAACGATGTTATTAAAGTTTCCGATAGCGAGACTGCCCGTAAAGTTATGAACCTTATGAATGCCCTGGAAGACATCGATGAAGTCGTGGCTACGCACACCAATTTTGATATAGACGAAGGCGTGCAGGTTTAGCCATGAGATTATTTTTATCAAGCGAGAACCTGGGCGAATACCCAGAAGCATTTATTGAGCTGGTCGGCGACAACAACAAGCTGGCCTTTATCGAAAATGCTAAAGACGACTGGACGCTTGATGATCGTACCGCTAAACTCCAAGAGCACAAGCATCAGTTCAGACAGCTTGGCTTTGACGTTCATGAGCTAGACCTTAGAGATTTCTTTGGTAAAGCCGATAAGCTAGACAATTGGCTAAAAGATTTTGGTGGCGTGTTCGCTGCCGGTGGAAATTCATTTATACTACGTCGCGCCATGGCCCAAAGCGGTCTAGACAAGATCCTGATAAAACGGACGAAAGATGACTCCGTAGCTTACGGCGGTTCAAGCGCTGGGAGCATAGTCGTTACGCCAAGCTTAAGGGGTAGCGAACATGGTGATTATCCTGATGTTGTGCCCAAAGGCTACGATAAAAAAATAATTTGGAAAGGGCTAAGCCTGGTCCCGTTTTATGTCGTGCCGCACTACAAGTCGAGTTGGTGGGGCGAGGAGGCTGACATTATGGTCCGGAAACTCAAGGCCAAGGACTCACGCCATTACAAATTGCGAGACGGACAAGTCATAGTCGTTGAGGCTGGTAAAATCGAGTATCTAAAATGAGTCCCGTTAAAGCTAAGTATTTTTATAAAATCTGCCGGTTCGCTTGGCAGCGAGCCGGAGCTCTAACGGGATGAGAATTATCGGCATCGATCCAGGCACGGGTATTCTGGGGTTTGGGATTATCGAGGCCGAAGGCGACAAATTCCACTTGGTGGATGGTGGAGTTATCCGAACGCCGGTTAAAGAAGACGATGCTGTGCGTCTGCAGACTATCTTCGAAGAACTGACCGATATCATTGCCGAGACTAAGCCCGAAGAAATGGCCGTCGAGAAATTGTTTTTTGCCCAAAATGTTACTACCGCCATGACGGTCGCCCAGGCCCGCGGCGTAGTTTTGCTAGCAGCCAAGCAAGCCGGCCTAAAAATTTCGGAGTACACACCTCTCCAAATTAAGCAGGCGCTGACCGGCTACGGCCGGGCCGAAAAAAAGCAGGTCCAGGAGATGGTGCGGGTGATGTTGGGACTAAAAGAGATTCCAAAGCCAGACGATTGCGCCGATGCTCTGGCCGCTGCCATCTGTCATTCGCAGTCGGTTAAGGTAAAATAAAGCCATGATAGCCTCATTAAATGGCAAGGTTGCCGAAAAACAAGGCGACTTGATAATCTTAGAGATCGGCGGACTCGGCTACGGAGTTTACGTTACGTTTGAAGATTTTGGCGCGTCAACGGTCGGCTCCAATGCCAAGCTTTATATCTACGAGCACATTCGGGAAAACAGCCATGATTTATTTGGCTTTAGGCGCCCGGAAACAAAATTTTTGTTCGAGCAGCTACTGAGCGTCAATGGCGTTGGCCCTAAGATGGCTATGGCGATTATGAGTCTGGCAAATTCGGAGCAAGTTCGTTCGGCCATCGCCGGCGGTGATACCAAATTTATCACTGGCGCCAACGGTGTTGGCAAGCGCGTTGCCGAGCGGGTGATTGTTGACCTTAAAGACAAAGTCGGCCTGGCCGCCTCTGATACAGCCACGGATTTTTTGACGGCTAGCGCCAATCCTAACGACGAAGCTCTACAAGGACTGGTGGCTCTGGGATATTCCGTGCAAGACGCTGCTGAAGCTCTGAAAGGCGTTGACGATAAACTGCCATCTCCAGAACGCATAAAGCAGGCCCTTAAGGCCTAGCTGGTAAAATATAAGTATGTCTTCAAGTCCGGAAGCACAACCACCACAAGCTCAAGGTGATGAGATAGATTCAGCTCTGCGATCCGCAGAGCGCCTGCTGCAACTCGCTAGGGACCGCAGACCACAGGGTGTGGATGAACCTGTTGTGTTTGAGGCTCCAGAGACCATGCCGGACGCTGGTGATGAATATAGTAAGGCGTGGGACATAGAAGCAGCCAAATCTATACCACAGACCGACGCAGACATTAGAGCAAAATTAGCCAAACGCGGTTTGTATCCTCCGCGTACTGAGGAAGAGGTTGAAGCAGCTGAGCAGCAAAGATTGGCCGATTTACGGGCTGCAGCACCTCCGACTATCAGGAAACATCAAAAACCGCCGGCTGAGCGGGTATCATCCAGAACTCATGCAGAATTAAGTCCTAGGGTTCGCGCTAGGCCCGGCAACCAAAGGCCAGGTCCTTCTTATCCCAAGCTATTCGAGTAGAATAAGATTATGAGTTTTTTGCAAGGGCTGCCTAGGCTGTTTTTTGTTTTGGCGCCGATGGACGATGTCACAGATACCGTTTTTAGACAGATCGTGGCGGACTGCGCCAGGCCGGATTTATTCTTTACTGAATTTGTGAACGTCGATGGCTTAGCTAGCCCTGGTCGGAAAAAACTCTTGCCAAAATTGTGGTTCGATAAAAAGGAACAGCCCATCGTCGCCCAACTATGGGGGCTTAAACCGGACAATTTTTATAAAGCCACCAAAGACCTAAAAAAAATGGGTTTCGCCGGAGTGGATCTAAATATGGGCTGTCCGGTCAAAACCGTCATCAAAAACGGCGCCTGCGCCGCGCTCATTGATAATCGGGAGCTCGCGGGTGAGATTATCCAGGCGACACAAAAAGCGGCCGGCAAGGATTTTCCGGTCAGCGTCAAAACCAGAGTTGGCTTTAAAGAGATCGACATGAGCTGGATAGAATTCCTGTTATCAAAAAAACTTAACATGTTAAGTATTCATGGACGGACGGCTAAACAACTATCCAAAGTTCCGGCTGATTGGGGGCTCATAGGTCAATCCCGCGAGCTGCGCGACAAGCTGTCGCCCAGCACTCTGCTGGTTGGCAACGGCGATGTCAGCAGTCGTTCTGAGGGGCTAGCTCTGGCAAAGAAACATAAACTTGACGGTATAATGCTCGGCCGGGGCATTTTTCATGACCCGTTTATTTTTGCCAATTCGCCGGATGGCGAAAGTCCGTGGCAAGCATGGACCAAGCAGCAAAAACTGGAGCTATTTTCACGCCACATTAAACTTTATCTGCAGACCTACAAGAACAATGAGCGTAAATTTGAGGCTCTGCGAAAATTTTGCAAAGTTTATATCAACGGCTTTGATGGAGCCAGCGAGCTGCGTGCCAAATTTATGGAAACACATACCCCAGACCAAGCACTAGCATTGTTGGCAAAGGACTTAATTTAAGCTAGAGTACGGTTGTGGGTGAATCAAAACAAAAACCCGAGGGAACACCAGTCGATCCTGAGGCCGGCCCTGAATATGAGTCAGTCATTGATGTAGTCGCTAGGTCCATCAGATCTGCCAGAGAAATTATGAGTCCAAAGCCACCGGGCATTGATCGATTGCCGCCTGAGAAACAGGCTGAAATCATGAGGCGCAATCTCAGCCGGCGAGAAGAACGGGGCTGGTGAATACTAGCCAGCTAGTGGTCTTTCCATCTGTTATACTGACATCTAAGGGGATGTAGCTCAGTTGGTTAGAGCAGGGGACTCATAATCCCTTGGTCCCTGGTTCAAGTCCAGGCATCCCCACCAGCTTAGGCCGTGACTCCAGCTTCCGTAAAACAGCGGGAGCTGTTTTAGTTTCAGCTTCCACACGTCCTTACGCTTAACAAAACTGGAAGAATCTGCAAGCAGGATCTTCCAGTTTTGTGCAGAACCAGTAGGATGTATCGTTGCTGCTTTTCCATCCGGCTTATCCTCAAGCCGGATAGGCAGGGAGTTAGGACCACCTGCGGTATCCAGGTGAGGCGCAAGGTATAATTATTCTTATGAGGCTGCAGCCGATAAAAATCAAAAAACACTTTACGACCAGCAATGTGGCGCTTTATATCTTCGCGCTAATCGTGCTGGCTATAACCTGGAGTGGTGTAAAAACCATCCAAAGCAACTATGAGCTGCAAAAACAGGTATCTGTTCTAAAGCAACAAAATGACGTGACGAGCCTACAGAACCAAACTATCCAGCTCAAAAATCAATATTACGCCACCGACCAATACTTGGATTTAGCGGCTCGCCAAGATCTTGGACTGGCAGCACCCGGCGAACAAGTTCTGTTGATCTCTAAAGCTACCGCACTCAAGTATGTTAATACTTCGATTGCTTCCCAAGTTCAAATTTCAAAAAGTGACACTCGACCGCAATTTATAAAAAATATGGAAGCTTGGCGAGACTTTTTGCTTGGACGAAACGTCAGTGGCAATTGACCAACACCTTAAAACGGGTTAGAATACGAAGCTAGTGCCCTTTGGGGCCCCCGCAAAATTTATTTTGTGGGGAGAGGAGAAGCAGCGATAAGCTGAAGGAGCGAACAACTGAGACAAGGGTTGGTCGCCTCCGCAAGCTGACAGCTTGCTTCGACGACGACGCGGGGTGGAGCAGTAGTAGCTCGCATGGCTCATAACCATGAGGTCGCAGGTGCAAATCCTGCCCCCGCTACCACGAAAAGCGCCCGACGCAAGGTCGGGTGTTTTTCGTGGAGGGGCAGTCTGCACCTAACCGACAGAGAATTTTAAAATCTTAGTGATTAAGTCAGCGATAAATTCACAGACGCTTTTCTAGCGTGAACTCAGAGTGCCCCCGGCACTCTTCGGGTGCAAATCCTGCCCCCGCTACCAAGCATAAGCATTTTGACCTCTGAGAATAGAGGTCTTTTTGTTTGGCTTATGCTTGCGTAGAAATAATAACTTAATATAGGATTTAATTAATCGGAGCAAATTATGTTGAGAGAAGATGATAAAAGAGGTTTTGTTTGGGAGTACGAAAGCTGGGCGTTTGGCGGTAATAGGCAGTGGGCAGAACCAGAGGAAGCAATTTCTGTTGGTGAACGAGTTGGTGAAGAGCTTTTTGATAGATTTGTAGGCGAAGATAGGGACTATGGTGATAGCCCCGAAGTCCGTGATAGTGCTCATAGGGTATTAGACACAGCACTTGAAGTTGTTGATTATGCAGCCCTTCCAACTGAACGAAGAGCCAATATTTTGCGTGGAGTAATAAACACACTCGAAAGCACTGGTGCATTAGGGGGCAGACCTGAGTGGGCAAAGGTCCAACCACGAGAGCGAATGTTCGGCAACAATCTTCGTCATGCTATATCAACAATACGAAACCTAAGAAATCGACGCCTGAGAAGTGCAAACCCTACCGCCTAGACACTGACAGGGCTATCTCTCCTAATCTCGTTCACTATCTTCCACATAGTTATCAGTTCTCGTTTAACCTGGTTCCATTTCGGCTCTATCACGCCTACCAAGTTTGATTGCAGATAGAGATTGGTTCCAAAACCAGTCTCTATTTGATTTACCCTCTGTTATGGAAGTTTGAGTTCCGGTCGATTTGATCACATACTCATGCGGACAATGAGCGTATACTAAAGTCACCAAGGAGATTCGCATGAATAAAGCATTGATGGTAATTATCGCAGTAGTGGTTCTGGCAGTGGGAGGTTGGGTTATTTATGATCGCCATAAGACAAATAGCAATACGAATAATTCATCGTCCAATTCGAGCCAATCTGTGACATCGACGGGCGCAATAACTATTAAGAATATGATGTTCACACCCTCTCAAATATCAATTCAAAAAGGCGGGACAGTTACTTGGACAAACAACGATAGCACTACGCACACGGTAGTCGACGACTTAAGCAATGTCGGCGGACCATCCAGCGGAGATATCCAGCCTGGTTCAACCTATAGTTTTACCTTTAATAAAACGGGTTCATTCCAGTACCACTGTAGTATTCACCCGTCTATGCGCGGAACAATAGTCGTTAAATAGGCTCTAGTCTTTCAGCTCAAATATGCTATCAGATTGAATCAAAAACTCCCTCGAACGAGGGAGTTTTCTGTTAGAAAACGACTAAACTTAGCGATTTTCTTTAGGACGAGCCACGTCGACCGAGATGGTCCGGCCGCCAAGATCGGCGCCGTTCATGGCTGCTTGGGCAGCTTTGCCTTCTTCTTCGTTTTCGAACTCAACGAAGCCGAAGCCTTTGCTGCGGCCACTTTCGCGGTCACGGACAACAGTAGCGCTGGCTACAGTACCATGAGCGGCAAAAGCGTCACGAAGCTCTTCATCGGTGGTTGCGAAAGGCAATCCGCCTACAAATAGTTTGTACATTCAATTTCTTCCTTAATCTTATTTACTTAGGAACGACCACTTATAGTCTGATTCAGATTCGGCCGGTCCTAACAGATCTTCAGGCGCCAATGCTTTATCGAACAGAACAGATAAGATCCTAACTAGCAAGAGTTAACCATAAATCGTTTAATAAAACAACGACCCTATAAAAGATTATTGTTGACAAGCATTAGAACTATATATAATCTGAGCTTAGTTCACAAAAAACAAAAAGGAAAAAGTAATGTCAGCGCCACAATTCATAATGCCGCAGACCAGTCCTGAGTTTAGCGAGATTGATAAAATCTTGATGAACAGCTAACGGCTGGCGGTCACGAAATAACAGATGCTATACTACATCTGTTATTTTAGTTTGCGAGGCAGGGTAGCTCAGTTGGTTAGAGCACAGGACTCATAAGCCTGCGGTCGCGAGTTCGAATCTCGCCCCTGCTACCACGCAAAATTCCGGCTTATTGAGACAGAATTTTTACGCCAGAAGATTCTTACGTAAAAATTCATGTCTTGACGGCCGGTTTTTGCTTTTCTGCTCGCTTTATCCCCAAAGCTCGCAGGAGACCAGGACAGAAATTACTTTGTCAGGTTCTTGATGGCGTTGATGAAGGCAGCTTCTTTTAAGCTGACAGCTTTTGACTCGGAAGTTTTTAAGAGCAAGTCGGTAGCTTTGACCATGTAATTTTCCAACTCGCGGTTTACCTTATCCTCTGGCCAGTGCTCGCCGGCCTTGTTTTGGACCCATTCCAGGTAACTGACGATCACACCCCCGGCATTAGCGATAATATCCGGCAGAACGGTCACTCCTTGTGAGTTTAAGACATCCAGCGCGGCTTCATTGATTGGGCCATTAGCGAGCTCGACAATGATTTCAGACTTAAGACTTTCTACGTTCGCTTCCGTTACGGCATCGCCCAGAGCTGCCAGCACCAAAATATCAACATCAAGGTCTAACATCTCCTCGTTACTCATCTTTTGGATGCCTTCGCTCTCGAAGTCGGCAAAGCGCTTGCCGGCCTGCTTGAATTTGTCCAGGGCTTTGGCATCCAGGCCATTTGGATTAAAAAGTGCTGTCCGTGAATCACTAGCGGCTACTAATTTCCAATTAGGGTGATCGTTTGCCGCGACGACCGAGAAGAACGAGCCGACATTGCCAAAACCCTGGACGGCATAGGTTAGCTGCTTATCCGCTTGGCCCATGTGCTTGAGCAATTCCCTTAGAGCAATAACGCCGCCGCGTCCAGTGGCTGCGTCGCGGCCAAGGCTGCCGCCGCGCTCGATGCTCTTGCCGGTAAAGCTCGCCCGGCTGGAATCACCGGTCAGTTTCTGATACTCATCGACCATCCAGTCGATGATTTCAGCGTTGGTATTAACGTCTGGAGCCGGCACATCTTTGTCTGGTCCGATGTGCGGCACTAAATGCTGAACGTATTTACGGCTAAGCTCTTCGAGTTCGTTTTTGTCGAGGCTCCTAGGATCGACCACTACGCCGCCTTTACCACCACCAAGCGGTAAACCGACGGCAGCTGTTTTGTAACTCATCAACGTTGCCAAAGCTCTGACTTCGTCCAAGTCAACTTCGGGGTGGAACCGTATACCACCTTTGTATGGCCCGAGCTTGCTACTATGTTGAACGCGGTAAGCCGGGAAGGTCTTGCCGTTTTTGAGCTTTATATCAAACGTGTGTTCAGCGTCGATCTTTATAAGTTTTTTAATTTCCTCGTCGCTTAAGCCGAGTGTCTTTCCGGCGCGGGTTATAAAGGCATGGGCGGTACTTAGCATCTGTTTCTGACTCCTATAATCTTAAATGGCTCCTGGGTTACTATAGCCTACTGCTTTGCAATTTTCACCCGCCGAACCTAATATTAACCTAATGGCTGACCAGAAGAAAAAACAGGAGCTCGATAAAAAGCTTGAACGGATGAATCCGGTCGAGCATCCAAAAGACCTCACTGACCGAGCATTTCGAATCGGCTTGCTGCTAAAAGCTTTGGATGGGTTGATCGAGACTCTTGGCGGGATCCTACTTTTAATTATTAGCCCGGCTCAGATTAACCACTGGGCGGAAAGGCTGACCAACGGCGAGCTCAGCCAAGACCCCCACGACTTTATAGCCAATCACGTCTTAAGAACGGCCCACAATCTGACGGGCTCAGCTTTGATATTCGGAGCTATTTATTTGCTGAGCCACGGGATCGTTAAATTAGTTCTGGTCTTTGAGGTCTGGCGTGATCATCTTTGGGCTTATTTGGCGCTAATTGGTGTTACGGCGCTGTTTGTGATTTATCAGCTCTATAGGATTGTCGATAAGTTCTCGCTCGGGCTGACCCTATTAACGATCCTCGACCTAATAATCATTTACTTGACGACTGTTGAATACCGGCGCCAAAAAGTCCGTCTGGCCAGCTAAAGCCAACGTATAATTTGGGCATTAGGAAGCTCCTCTTCGATAGGAACTTCAACCTGGCTGGTTTGCTTTAAAATTTGATCCCGCAGAACTCGGCCAAAAGTCCCGTGGCCTACAATCAATAAATTATTAGCTTCTAAATTTTTGAGGAACTCGGCAGCCTTAACGCCTCGAGCTAATAGTGCCTCAGTTGTTTCTATGCCGGGAACTTGCTCAAATTCTATTCCGTCGGCCGCCTCGTAAGGTTTTTGCTGTAGCTCGCCGTAATTTCTTTCAATTAATAATTCAGATTTAATAATTCTGTCTTTCGAATAGTCTATAACCGCAGCGATAATTTCAGCCGTTTCCGATGCCCTCGATAGCGTTGAGCAAACTATCCTATCTACCCCGAGGCTTTTAGCTTGTTCGCCCTCCAGCTTGGCCTGCTTGCGACCGTGGCTGGTTAAAGGGGTATCCCACGTTCCTGCAAATATCCTGTCTTTATTAGCCTGGCTCTCACCGTGACGGGCAAAGTATAGTTTTTTCATTCTTGGTCCGAATACCACTTGGCAAAATCGTGCCAGACTTTTGAGGCGTTGTGGTCAGCCCCGAGATCCTGCTTTTCGTAAACTTCGGCAATACTTTTGCCCTCGTCTCCATCTAGCGAGACTACGGTGTGGTTGGCGTATTTGGATTCACCGCGTGCCTCTTTCAGAATTTTGCCAGAGAGGTTGGCTTGAAAAATCTTCTGTTCAACGTCGTTGTTATAAACCAGTCTCATGGTCAGCGTCACGCGTCTGTCTTTTAGCGACAGAGTAAGGTTCAGGAAATCCTGCGGAGTAAGCCATTTGTTAATGGAGTGCATATAAACTCCGGGAAACCCGCGCAGGCCAGAAAATGCCCACGAGTCGTCGGTTATCACGAGCGGTTCTTTTAGTGCCACATACATTTTGTCGGCTTTATCAATTGCGACCTTTTCCGCGTCCTCGCCCTGGACTTCTTCTATATCAGCGTTTTTTCTGACCAATTGGATGCCATGGCTCCGGCAAACCACATCCGCCATCATAAACTTCATCTCATTGCTGGTGGCAAAAACCAAACTCTTCATTACTGATAAGATTATAAGTGATGGAAGTAGAATTGGCACCGGGCAAATACGTCTTGGCTGTTTCTGGCGGCGTAGACTCCATGGTGTTGCTGGACCTTCTGGCGAGGAAGCCAAGAGTTGAAATTGTTGTAGCTCATTTTGACCATGGCATTCGGCCGGACTCTGGCAAGGATACGCTTTTTGTCGAGAAGGCGGCTAAAGATTATAATTTTCCATTCGAGACGGGAGAGGGAAGACTGGGCAGCGAGGCTAGCGAAGCCCAAGCCAGAGCAGCCCGCTATAAATTCCTGGAATCCGTGAGACGCAAGCATAAGGCTCAAGCAATCATTACCGCTCATCATCAAGACGACCTTTTAGAAACCGCTCTAATTAATATTCTTCGGGGCACTGGGCCGAGAGGTCTGGTTGCCATTCAAAACAATAGCCAGATCATAAGGCCGCTGCTGGGATTCACAAAGGCAGAGATTTCTATGTATGCCAAAAAACAGCATCTAAAATGGCGCGAAGATAGCACCAACGCGGAAGATAATTATCTACGCAACTATCTACGGCACAAAATTATCCCCAAAATTGACGAAAAGCAACGCGAGCAAATTCTGGGCAACATCGACAAAGTGGCAAAAGTCGGCATAGACCAAGATAGAATATTTGCGATCTTGTCTCGGCAACTCCTAAAAAACCAACAGATCAATCGGCTAGGCTACATTTCTCTGCCCGGCGTTGTCGGCAAGGAGACGCTTGTCCAGTTGTTAAGGCAGCTGGACATCGGCGACTTTGATAGAAAAACTATTGAACGTTTAGACATGGCATTAAGGACCGCAAAAGCTGGCACGGTAGTCAACGTCGTGGGATCCACCAATTTAAACATCGGTAAAGATGTTGCCTCTTTTAGCCTCGCCTGACTAGCGGACTGATATAATATCCTCGTATGGATAGAAAACAGTTTAAGCTGGGAGGTCCTAGCGGTGGTAGGCGAGGCGTTTTCAAAAACGCTGGCTTTATAGCGCTTTTGATACTTATTGGACTGGTTATCTATTCTGCGATGGGGCAGCCAACCAAACTACAATCGATACCTTTTTCACAAGCCATCCAACAAGCTAATAGCGGCCAGATAAAACAAATCGTCATCAATGGCGATGAACTTGATATTACTCCAGCGGGCCAGAACCAAGCTACCGAGAAATCATTTAAAGAGCCCGGTTCTAGTATTTACGAGCAAGGCTTGCAGCAGGGCAAGGTTCAGCTAGTAAATAAGCCTCAATCTAATAGCGGCAACAGTGTTTGGGGCCAGCTACTCATCGGCATTTTGCCGGTGATACTGATCGCCTTTATTTTGATCATAATGTTTCGTAGTGCGCAGGGGCAGGGCAACCAAGCGCTCAGCTTCGGCAAAAGCAAGGCCCGCCTCTATGGCAACGAAAAGGATCGTATTACATTCTCCGATGTAGCTGGTAACGACGAATCCAAGCAAGATCTGCAGGAAGTCGTAGAGTTTTTGAAGTATCCCAAAAAGTTCGAAGGAGTCGGCGCTAAAATTCCTAAGGGCGTACTCTTGGTTGGTCCTCCGGGTACTGGTAAAACCATGCTCGCTCGAGCGGTAGCCGGCGAAGCTAATGCGCCGTTCTTCTCTATCTCTGGTTCGGAATTCGTCGAGATGTTCGTTGGTGTAGGAGCTAGCCGGGTAAGAGATCTTTTTAACAAGGCCAAGAAAAACGCGCCATGCATCATTTTTATAGACGAAATTGATGCTGTCGGTCGCCGCCGCGGCTCTGGTATGGGCGGCGGGCACGATGAGCGCGAGCAGACCCTCAACCAAATCCTGGTAGAAATGGACGGCTTTGAACAGGGCCAGAACGTGATTGTACTAGCCGCTACCAACCGTTCCGATGTGTTGGACCCGGCGCTGCTTCGCCCCGGACGTTTTGACCGCCGCGTCAATATTGACCTACCGGATCGGCGCGATCGCAAACTTATACTAGAGACCCACTTTAAAGACAAGCCAGTTGGCAAGGATGTTGACCTGGACAGCTTAGCCGCAAAAACGGCCGGTTCGTCTGGCGCCGACTTGGCTAACATCGCCAACGAGGCGGCAATTCTAGCGGCTCGCCACAATCGCAAAGTTATCGAGAACGAAGATGTCGTAGCGGCTTTTGAAAAAGTAGCTATCGGACCGGAGCGCAAGAGTAAGGTCATGAGCGAGAAGGAAAAAGAGCTGACGGCCTACCACGAAGCTGGGCACGCCGTTGTCGGGCATGTATTGCCGGATAGCGATATGGTTCATAAAGTTACTATCATCCCGCGCGGCCCGACCGGCGGCGTTACTTGGTTTATTCCGCCCGAAGATAAAAGTTACCACAGCATCGTTGAATTCAAGGATGTACTGGCTCGCATGCTTGGCGGCCGGGTGGCCGAAGAGCTGATCTATGGTGCCGACCACGTTACTACCGGTGCCGGCAGCGATCTGCAAAAAGCCGCCGAGCTGGCTCGCGATATGGTCATGAACCAAGGCATGGGCAAAAAACTGCGAGACCAAGTCTTCCAGGTGGACGAAGGTATGATGATAGAAAGGCTAGTCCACGAACGTACCTATTCCGACGAAACCGCCAAGGTGATTGACGATGAAGTCGAGGCTTTGATCACCGAGGCTGGCTCTCGTGCTCGCATCGTGCTCAAAGCCAATATGGACAAACTCGAAGATCTCAAAAAAGCTTTACTCGAGAAAGAAACTGTTGAAGCGGACAATGTTCTAAAAATCCTGAAGGGCTCGCACATGCCCAAAGCCGCAGCCCTTTATTAGTTGAAGTAGACCTTACCAGTTTTATAGCTTTCCAGCGAAAGCTTGCAGGCTTCAAACATTTTAGGAGGCAGCTTATCTAAGCTGTACCAATCCCACGAACCGGCTTTTTCCGGTTCAAGGACCTTGGGCTCGCCGCTAGCCCAGTCGGCTATCATTCCTATGTGAGCGTAGTGCTTACCCGGGTAGTGTGTCAGATTAGTTACATATAAAAAACGAATATTCTTAATTCTTATGCCGCATTCTTCACTGGTTTCTCTACGGCAACATTCTTCAAACGACTCCCCAAACTCAAGATGCCCTCCAGGGAAAGCGTACTCGCCGGCGCCATGAGCTCCTTTGCGTTCAGAAAGAAGAACTCGACCGTTCTTCATAATCATCACCCCGACTCCAACCTTTGGCATATTTACCATCAATATAATAATAACGCTAAAATGTTAAACTGTTGGTATGGCAGTTGAGAGGATTATAAACACTACGGCTAGTCCGCTGGACAGCGGAGATCCGGTCGAGGAAGAGCTGCAAGAAACCCTGCGGCCCAGGGACTTTATAAATTATGTGGGCCAGGAGCGATTAAAGAAAAATTTAAAACTATCAATCAGTGCCGCCAAAAAACGCGGCGAACCGATTGACCACGTCTTACTTTATGGCCCGCCAGGTTTGGGAAAAACCACTCTGGCTGGCGTCATCGCCAATGAAATGGGCGCTCAAATTCGGGTAACTTCCGGTCCCGCGATTGAGCGGGCAGGGGACTTGGCTAGCCTGCTGACCAACCTCTCCGACGGCGATATCTTATTCATCGACGAGATCCATCGCCTGCACCGAATTATCGAAGAGGTCCTTTATTCGGCTATGGAAGACTTTAAGTTAGATATCATGCTAGGCAAAGGCCCGAGCGCCAAAAGTCTGCGCCTGGATTTACCGCGTTTCACTATTATCGGTGCCACTACCCGAACTGGCGAATTGGCTGCCCCGCTGCGCGATCGTTTTGGTATGATCCATCGCTTGGAGTTTTACACGCCCGAGGAAATTGCCCGGATTATAAAACGCTCCGCCAGAATCTTGGATGTAAAAATTGACGACAAGGCAGCTAAGCTGCTGGCCGGTCGAGCTCGGCTGACGCCCCGCATTGCTAACCGGCTACTGCGCCGGGTACGTGACTACGCTGACATTAATGCTGACGGCATCATCGACGAACCGCTGGCTACTAAAGCTTTGGAGCTGCTCGAAATTGACGATCTCGGCCTCGACCCGGCCGATCGCCAACTGCTAGGCGCAATCATGGATTTTCACGCCGGCGGCCCGGTCGGCCTGCAAACCCTGGCTGCTTTAACCTCCGAAGAGCAGACCACTATCGAAGATTTCCACGAGCCATATTTAATGCAAATCGGCCTATTGGAGCGTACTCCCCGCGGCCGTAAAGTTACGCCCAAAGCCTGGCAACACCTTGGCAAGAAACCTAAAGCTGGCACTAAGAACCAGCCTACGCTACTGTAGGAGTTAACATGCCAGAAGACCAAAAAGAAAAATTCGAAATTGGAGCTATAGCTGTGACTAATGCCGGAGACACGGGCAAAAAAACGATCCTAAACAAAATTGGCGGCTTCGCTATTACCAAGGTCGACCAAAAAGTTTTGGAACCTGGCGAGACTTTGGTGACGGTGGTTCGTCGCCACCCGATCGGCATTATTGGCATCTACGTCGAGATGCTGACTGGTATTTTGCTAGTCATCGGACTCGTCATTCTGGCGATGGTCGGATTTTTCTTTAGCATTTCTTCTCAGACAAAGGGACTAGTAGCAGCTATGGGGCTATTCGTGGTCGGGTTCTTGATCGCGATCTTACTTATTTCTACATATGTATACAGGCAATGCCGACTGGTAGTGACAGATAAAAGCGTCGTCCAAATTTTGCAAAGAGCGCTATTCAATCGCAAAATCTCCCGCCTTAGTATGAGTAACGTCGAAGACGTCAATGTCGAGCAACAAGGTGTTTTGCCAAGTATGTTTAATTACGGTACGTTGGTAATTCAAACTGCCGGTGAAGTCGACAATTTTGTTTTTAAGTTTTGCCCAACACCCGACCAGTACGCGAACCGGATTTTGGAGGCTCGCCAAAGCTACGTCCGAAATTATTCCGAAGACCACTAAAACTAGTCCAAAGATTGCTTGGTGTAGATTCCGCCCGATTCCAAATTGGCGCTAAGAGTGTAGCTGGTGCAAGCAACATCCAGGTCGTCGCATTCGGCCGGGCTGACGGCGTAGCCGTAACAGCCTTTGTCTGGAGCGGTTGTCGCTTCTAGCTGCGGTTGGCCGTTAACATTACAGAATTTATTCCTGCTGGCCCATGAAGGGTCTTTCAGGATCTGAGAATCAAAATTTTTGAAGTTAACGCTTATAAATTTTGGATCATTTAGCTGTCCGGCGGTTGGGTATTTATCATTCTCGGCTTGATAGGTATTAATTTGTTCTTGCAGGCTCAAAAGGTCATTTTTCCTCTGGCTGTCTCGAGATTTCTGAGCCACGGCACTATAGTTAACCGCGACTAGCACACTCAAGACACAAATGATCACTAGCAGGATCAAAAGCTCAAGGTTAGAAAAGCCGCCGCTACTACGGCGCCCAGGCCGTTTCAAGTTAAGTTTGAACATAGTGCACTATTTAATATAGGGTCAAAGCCGCGGGTCCGCAAGGAAACAGTTTAAAAACACCAAGGTTACAACATTATTTTTGGAGCGCAAGCTAAGTTGATATACTGAGGTTAATATCGTTAAGGAGGCAAAAAGTGGCAGACAAAACTAAAGACGCAGCCGCTCGGTCGAGCGGTAAAGTCCAAGCTCTTAAGCTGGCAGTTGATCAGATTGAAAAGCAGTTTGGCAAAGGTTCGATCATGCGGCTTGGTGAAGCTCATGCCGCTGACGTCGAAACAATTTCAACCGGCAGCCTTAGTCTCGACTTGGCTCTAGGCGGAGGAATTCCTCGCGGCCGGGTTGTTGAAATCTACGGCCCAGAGAGCTCTGGCAAAACAACGGTTTGTTTGCACGCCGTGGCGGAGGTTCAGAAAAATGGCGGCACTGCGGCCTTTATTGACGCCGAGCATGCCCTAGATCCGGCTTACGCCAAGCGCCTGGGCGTTAATACTGATAGTCTGCTAATCTCTCAGCCAGATAGCGGCGAACAAGCTTTGGAAATTTTGGAAACCCTTGTACGCTCCAACGCCGTTGACATTGTCGTGATTGACTCGGTTGCTGCTCTAGTTCCCCAGGCCGAAATCGAGGGCGACATGGGCGATGCCCACATGGGCCTGCAAGCTCGGCTGATGAGCCAAGCTTTACGTAAACTAACCGGCATAATTTCCCGCACCAAGTGCACGGTAATTTTTGTTAACCAGCTGCGTATGAAGATCGGTATCATGTTCGGTAACCCAGAGACCACGACTGGCGGCAACGCTCTAAAGTTCTATGCTTCAGTGCGTATGGATATTCGCCGTCTCAGCCAGATCAAACAGGGCGATCAGGCCATTGGCAACCACTGCCGGGTCAAAGTCGTTAAGAACAAAATCGCGCCGCCTTTCCGCGAGGCCGAATTCGACATCATGTACAACGAGGGTATTAGCAAATCTGGCGATGTAATTGACTTGGCTGTGGCTAAGGGCGTGGTCGACAAGACCGGCGCTTGGTACGAATATAGCGGCGAAAAAATCGGCCAGGGCCGTGAAGCTACCAAGAAATTCCTAAAAGAAAATCCCAAAATTTTGGATAAAATCTCCAAAGAAACTATAGTCGCCGCCAACAAGGAGTAGATAGTGACCGCAACAAACCATGCCATAACCGGCGCAGTGATCGCTGTTACTTTTAGTTCGCCGTGGTTGGCGCTGCCGGCGGCTTTGCTGTCACATTTTGTACTAGACGCTGTTCCGCATTGGGACTATCAACTGAAGCTTGCCGCGAAGCGAGCCGTAATGGCGGGTGATCTTTTACTAGCGGCCATAATTATTTTGGCGGTCGCTTTCTTTGCCGGTACGTTCAACGCGCCGGTTTGGGTGATTGTAGCCTGCGGCGCGCTGGCTGTGGTGCCCGATGCTATGTGGCTGCCGCATATCTTACGCGGCCGGCCAATTCCCATGGGTGACGACAGGCCGCTTTACTACGCTAGGCGATTTCACCGCTGGATTCAGTGGAGCGAGACAAAGCGATTGGGTATTTTAACTGAGTCTGTTTGGCTGGCGGCCATGGTTATAATTCTGTTTCAGTCGAAATGAATCCCGTTAGAGCTAAGTATTTTATCAAAGATAAAATCTGCCGCATATCTAGCCGGCAGTTATGCGGAGCTCTAACGGGATGAAAATTACGGCCCTCAAGCAGCAGGTTAAAAATCCGGGACGGGTTAGTATTTTTGTCAATGAGAAATACAGTTTTTCACTGACCATTAACCAGGTGGCTGACTACGGGGTCAAAAAAGATCTAGAAATATCCGAGGCCGAGCTTAAGAACTTCAAAAAAATGTCCGAAGACGGCAAGCTGGCAGCGCGGGCTCTCGAGTGGGTGCTCAACCGGCCGCATTCAGTCCGTGAGTTCAAGGATTACATGTACCGCAAAAAGGCCGAGCCGGAACTGGCCGGAAAGTTGATCGAGGAGTTCGGGGCAAAGGGTTACCTAAACGACGAAGCCTACGGCCGATGGTTGATCGAGCTAAGGGCTAGGACCGGCAAAAGTAACCGGGCGATGAGCGCCGAGCTTTTTGCCAAAGGATTGGATAGGGAAGTCATTGGTCAGATTCTAGAAGAGCAGGAGGCCAGCGAGGCGGAACGACTACGGGTACTAGTAGCCAAGAAACGACCACTCTCCCGATATAAAAATGATGACCCAAAGCTTATAAAATACTTAACTAGTCAAGGATTCTCTTACGACCTAGTTAAGCAAGAGTTAAATACTTAACTAGTTAAGTATTTACTAAAGGGAAAAGAGCAGCGATTTTTTACGTTGCCGGAGCCGCAGCGAATTCTGGCGCGTCGGCCGTCACTTCCGTGTCTCGTACCAGTATGTAGCTGTCCGTTACTTCCAGTATCTGCGTTCTGTCTATAATCAGAGTGCTTTGGGTGGCTAGAATTTTGGTTACCGGCCGGGCGACATAAAGTTTTTGAACAAACATGCCTTCGTTATAACTGTAGTCATTGATCTTGCCGAGTTTACTGCGCTTGGTCCTGACGGTTTTGCCAAGTAAGTCAAATTTAATATCTAAAATTTCGCGATGGCGGACAAGGTCCGAGGGCGAACTTAGTACGTCTTCATCGTTGACGGCTAGGCCTTCGCTGGAAGCTTGGCGGATATCTTCAATCAGCAGGATTTTTGGTTCCGGGTGGCCGGACTCTTTGCACCACCAGCCTAAAATCTTAAGATTGTGCGGGTTAATCACCGGAGTTTTGGCAATGGCTATCGCCCCGCCCAAACGCAGGCTGACAACCGGCTGGTTCATCAATGTGGCGCTTAATCTAAGCATAAGTACAGTTTATTACTTTTGATGGCAAAAGTAATGCAAAACCACCGGGCGGCTAGCTCGCTTGACGCAAGCTCAAAGTCAAAAATACGAACCGCCTGCGGAACTCGCTAGCGCTCAAACAGTCCTCGGCTTTATGGTTGATATTTTTGACGATCTTGCTCGGGCTCGTCAGATGCCCGGACTCATTAGTCAAGCATTGAGCTCGATTGAAAAGAAACCACGATTATGTTAAAGTATTAATCTATTCACAAGGCTTTAAACAGTTTTGGAATCGTACATGGAGCTCAAAGCTCCCCGAACTAGGAAAGGTGGATGTTTGCAATGGTCGACTATGACGCGTTGCAGAGAATCGTGCGCTTAACGCACGCCGACCCGCTGACACAGGCGATCGCCATGTTCATCCTCGGCGGAAAGACCGGCGATCGTCGAGATGCCGTGCTCGATGCAGCTATGACGGGGCTCACCTCAGACGACGTACGCACCATGTTCGGCGACAGGGTCAGGATGGAGCTCCTGCTCAACAAGGATCTTGATCGCCTAGAGGACGACGACCCATGCCAATGGGCTCGCCTGATCAAGGCCGATGGGCGCGGAAACCCGCATGACAGCGCGTTCTACCAGCTGTCGCCGTTCAGGGGGAAGCGCATTGCCTTCTTCACCTACGGAGACCAGGTCGACGTGCTTCTTCGTGGCTCGGTGTACAACGGGGACCTCCCTGGCACGGATTTCCTCCTGGTCATCGACGCGAACGCGCCCTTCAAGGACGCGGAGGTGCACTCCCTGAGCCAGCTTTCCGCCGTCGAGTAGTACACGGATCCACTAGTTCGCACATTGCGGGAGCGACGACAACTTCGTCGCTCCCGCCTCAACACTTTATAAACGTAAGCACTTGCTTTAGCGATTTATCAGGATAATAATTCAGAAAAATGAGGCAAACCCTGGCGAAGCTGTCGGTGGTGTTATTAATCCTGGGTTTTGCTCTTATTCCGACCGTCGTAAAGGCCACTTTCGCGGCTGCCGACCTAACTATCATAAGCTTCAAAATGACCGGCTCGGAGTCGATTGTGCTAGAGAATACCAGCGGCGCCAGTCTTAATCTGCAGAACTATATACTTGAGTATTTCAACAAATCTTCCGGTATCAATTTCAACGTACCCACAGACAGCCAACAGTTGCCAAATTTTATACTGCAGCCACAACAATCCTTCTTGCTTAGCGGCGATACGGTAGCAACATGCGGGGCTACCGGAGAGTCTAATCTTTCAATAAGCCTAAGCGACACGAATGGCTACTTTGAGGTAATAAAGGTCGGCGGCAGTGGCCCGACCGTGACCTATACGCCGCAGGATCATGTGAGTTGGACTTCGTCCTCAGCTCCGACACCGCCGACTACAGACGGCATAGACCTCCATTCTGTCGGCTCGACATCAGGTAGCATAAATAGCGCGAACTCAATCTATTACAGACAGCTTTCCGACGGCAGCTGGCAGAGAGCGGCTATAGACGCTACGCCCTGCAACCTTTTTGTGAGTATGATCGCCGGCGGCGGGACAACCTATGTGGATTGGGCGGAGGGTTCTGCTGCTCCAGCTATGATACTGGCTGCTAGCGCCGATACTGGCATACCAACCAGCGACTTAGGACTGGCCGCACCGCAGATTACAGAACTTTTGCCAAACCCGGCCAGCCCACAGAGCGATGATGAGGATGAGTTTATCGAACTTTATAACTCAAACGCCGTAGCATTTGATCTCTCTGGTTTTAAATTGCAGGTTGGGTCGACCACTAAACATACCTATACGATCTCGGACGGTACAATAATTGAGCCTAAAGCATTTAAAGCCTTCTTCTCGGTAGATACCAATTTGGCGATGAGCAATACCAGTGGCCAAGCCGCACTGTTGGATCCTCTTGGCAATGTTATGAGTCAATCGGATCCTTACGGCAGCGCTAAAGACGGGCAGTCGTGGGCTTTGGCTAATGGCAAATGGTATTGGACTACCACCCCAACACCAAACGCCGCCAATCAAGTGAGCGGCGCGACAACTGCTAGTAGCTCGTCTAGCAAAACCAGCGGTACAACCAAAAGTGTTTCGACCCAAAGCTCTACTGGCGCCACTAATGCCGCCAATAATTCTTTACCTGCAACACCTCTGCACGCATGGACGCTTGCCGGGGTCGGTGGAGCCGCGCTACTATATGCTGGCTATGAGTACAGAACTGACTTGGCAAACAATATCTACCGGCTCCGGCGATACTACGAGGCTAGGCGAGCTCCTCGGAAGTAAATTAGCCGGCGGCGAAGTTATAGAACTGCGCTCCGATTTGGGAGGCGGCAAAACAACTTTCGTAAAAGGCCTGGCTAAAGGCGCCGGCAGTTACGACCAAGTCGCTAGCCCAACCTTCACGCTCAAGCGGATTTATAAAACTCCAAAACTTCAAATTTTTCACTACGATTTTTATCGGCTGAGCGAGCCGGGCATTTTACACGAAGAATTGGCTGAATCTATCAGCGACCCAAAGGCCGTGACCGTGATTGAGTGGTCCGATATCGTCAAAGATGTTCTGCCCACGGATCACTTAGCAGTTGAATTTATACCGACGGCTAGTAATTCCGAAGAGCGCCAGATAACTATTAGCTACCCGGAAAATTGGCAAGGAATTATGCGCGAGATAGAAACACAGTGGCAGGAGAGTCAGCCATGAAAATACTAACGATCAGAACAGACAAACCAAAGGCAGAGCTAGGGGTATATGACGGCCAAAAGAAATTAGCTTATATAAAGTGGCTGGCCGACCGGCAGCTGGCCGAAACCATTCATACTAAAATCTCAGAAATACTTAACAAGTCAAGTATTTTGCAAGATGACCTGCGGGGAATAGCTGTATTCAAAGGTCCGGGCAGTTTTACGGGTTTGCGGATCGGTTTATCCGTCGCCAATGCCCTGGCCTACTCGCTGAGCATCCCTATCGTTGCCGCTGACGGCAAGAATTGGGCTTCCCAGGCCATAAAAAAATTAGAAACAGGTAAGAACGATAAAATTGCTTTGCCTGAGTACGGCGCGCCGGCCAGAACCACGCTCCAACGCTAAATAATTTGACCAACCAGCCAAACCGGACGTATAGTAGGTTTAGGATTTTTCTGGATTTTGGGGAAACATCCATCCGAACGATTAACTTAAATACTGATACCTGCTGTTAAGAGTTGGCGCTAAAGAAGTGATAGTGATCGCAAAAACTAGATAACAGCTACGGTCCTAGTAGGAGGACGATATGGCAATACTGGATTTTTTCACCGGTAGGGCTGCCGCTGAGGCTAAAAAAGAACTGGCTCAGGCTAAAAAAGAAGCAGCTGAAACAGTTCGAAAAGCTGAAGAAGATGCAGCACGGCGCATTGAAGAAATGCGCAAGGACGAACAAAAGCGCCGAGGCGAGCTGAAGGATATTGAAGCCCGTTTGCTTGGTCGCGAGGAATCGCTCGACAAGAAACTAGACGAGCTGGATAAGCGCAGCGAGAACCTTCGCAAGTCCGAGGGCGAAGTCGAGGATCTAAAAAACGAAATTCGCGACATTCGCGGAAAACAGCAGGAGAAGCTGGAAAAGATCGCTAAGCTGTCTAAGACCGACGCGACTGACAAGCTCATGCAAATGACTGAGCGTGACATTAAGAACGACTTACTCGGTCTGGTCAATAAACTACAGAACGAAGCTCGCGAAAATGCCGAGGAACTTTCGGCCACGATTTTGGCTACGACTATGGAACGCATGGCTTCCGAAGTTACATCGGAGCGTACCGTCACGGCCGTTAAGCTGGAAGACGAAGAAATGAAAGGCCGGATCATTGGCAAGGAAGGCCGCAACATCCAGGCCTTGCAAAGAGCTACTGGCGTCGACATCTTGGTGGATGAAACCCCAGGAATGATTGTGCTGTCTAGCTTTGATCCTGTCCGCCGCGAGATTGCTCGCCAGGCCATGGAGATGCTACTAAAAGACGGTCGGGTTCACCCAGGCCGGATTGAGGAAGTTGTCGAGAAGGCGCAGAAACAAGTTCAAAAAGACGTCATCCGAGCCGGCGAAGATGCCGCACGTGAAGTCGGACTGGTGGGAATACCACCAGAAATTCTGCAATTGATGGGCGAGTTAAAGTACCGTACCAGCTATGGGCAGAACGTTCTTAAGCACTCAGTCGAGATGGCTCAATTGGCTGGAGTACTAGCCGAAGAACTTGGCGCCAATGTCAAAACTGCCAAATATGCTGCCTTTACTCACGACATGGGCAAGGCTCTATCGCACAAAGTCGAGGGTAAGCACCACCACATCACTGGCGAGATGCTGCGCAAATACGGCGCCCCGGAAGAAGTTGCTGAGGCAGCCGAACAGCACCACGACGATATGGAATCAACAAGTATCGAGGGCCTAGTAGTTCGTGTTGTAGACGCCATCAGCGGCGCCCGGCCAGGCGCCCGCAACGTCAGCGCCGAGAACTTTGCCGAGAGAATGAAAGACTTGGAAAATACCGCGCTTGGATTCGACGGCATCGAAAAGGCCTATGCAATTAGTGCTGGCCGTGAAGTTCGAGTTTTTGTGCAGCCGAAATCCATCGACGATTTACAGGCTATCAAACTGGCTCGAGACATTGCCAATAAGATTGAATCGACAATGCAGTACCCAGGGACCATTAAGGTCAACGTTATCCGCGAGACTCGTGCTATCGAATTCGCTAAATAGTTCGCTCGCGTTCGTAGTACACTGGACTAAATGATCAAGGTTGTCCTATTTGATTATGGTGGAGTGTTGTCGCGGCTGTTGGTGCCGCAATACAAAGTCCGGCGGCTGGCCAAAGCCCTGCACAACCAGGGCATCAGCGTGGCGGTTCTGTCCAACATGAACTCACTTGGCGGCTGGGGTATCCGAATGCTGGGTCTGTACCACGGATTCGCGCCAGTGATTCTGTCCTATCAGGAGGGCGTCCGCAAGCCCGACCCGCGCATCTACCAAATAGCGATTAAAAAACTTGGGGTTAAGCCCAACGAAATTCTGTTCGTAGATAATTTGGTCGAAAATGTAAGGGCGGCGCGGGCAGGAGGGATACAAACGCTGCACGCTGATGGCACCAAAAGACTAATCTCTCGGCTCAAGACAATCTTAGCTAAAGAAAACAACCTAGTGCTATAATTACCCCTGTTCTGGCAACGGGGTGTGGCGCAGTTGGTAGCGCGCAGCGTTCGGGACGCTGAGGCCGCCGGTTCAAGTCCGGCCACCCCGACCACTTTTGGCTTGGTGATAGAGCACAGTCGTGAAGATGCTATTTATAAGTTTGAAGATTACCAAGCCCGAGGTGGCTAACTCTAAGCTGACTAACCAGCCGACGTTTTCGGCAGTACGTCCATGAAAAATACCGTGCTGAATTAGTTTCGGCAAAGCGACTACCAAAAAGACCGCCACGTACATCCAGATTTTCAAAACTAAGCCCTCGCGCCAGGTCTTGCTGAATGTATTAATCGTGCCGCGAATTGTTGCGCCGACGCCTTTATGCTCGGTTAAAACTTCTGGAGCCACTTGGGCCATGTGCAAGGTTAGCGAATTTCCCATAACGCCAACGAAACCTTTTGGCAGTTTACGGCGTTGGGCGTAAACTGCCATCGGAAAAAAGAAGACTGCCGCCACTGCGAATTTGGTAATTCTAAAAAAATGACTCAAGACTTGGCGTAGAGCGTAGAACGGCGGGACTGGCTGTCTCTCTAGCCTGGCTAGAACTCCGGCAGAAATCGCGCAACTGAAATAGGCGGTGACTAAAGCGGCATAAAAAAATGAAAATCCGACCAGCCCTAGGATTATCCGGGTGTGGTGTGGTGCTAGATCACCAGCCCCTGTGAAAATGCGATTATACCAATGAGCGAAGATCGAAGCGCCGACTATCGGGTAGGTTAACGATATAAAAAGACCGGCACTGTAAATATAGGCAATGATCTGTGGGTAGCGGGCAGTGACTTTAAGACCATCTTTGACGACGGCTGCCGCACCGCGAGTAGCGGTCTTGGTACCATGAAAGAATTCTGCCGGCATGACTAGAGTTTATACTACCTCAGCGGTTAAAAGGTAAACTTTTGATATATAGCTTTGCGCCGAGAAAACTATTTTTCTACAATGACTGTACTTTCTCGGGCTCTGCATATAATTCTCACTTATCGCTCGAATTATAATTACCTCCTAAATAAAACCAATTTTGCAAGCTAGGCACCGATGCTTGTAAAATTGAGAGGAGTAACTTAGCACTAAGCCGAAGCTTTTGATTCACTAACCAAAACGAGGCAAATGCGCAAGTTATGACGACGGGGTGTGGCGCAGTTGGCTAGCGCGCCGCGTTTGGGACGCGGAGGCCGGAGGTTCGAGTCCTCTCACCCCGACCAGAACTAAGCTACAATGTTTATAATGCTTGCGTTATTTGCTTGTTTGGTGGGGGTGCTGTCAATCCTATTGGTGGCCGAAGCGCTCTGGCGCGGCGGCCACTTGAGGTATGAAGACCATCGAAAATTTGTGCACATTGGTGTCGGCATTTTTGTAGCATTTTGGCCATGGATCATCGGCTGGCATTGGATTGAGCTGCTAGGCCTGGCGATGGCCTTTGTAGTTTTGGTCGATCGACAGATTCGAGTTTTTCACTTTTCAGTCAGACTCAATCGCCAGACATATGGTGATATTTTGTTCGCACTAGCTATTACAGCTTGCGCCCTGCTAGCTAACAACAAGATAATTTTCGCGCTCGCTATATTAAATCTATCCGTAGCCGACGGTGTGGCCGCCATTATTGGCAATCATTTTGGCCGGCACTTTCGGTACAAAGTTTTTGGCCAAACCAAATCGGTGATCGGCAGTATGGCTTTTTGGCTTGGCTCTATGTTGATACTGGGCATCGGACTACTTTTCTTCCAAGTTAATCCGCACCACTACCTGTGGATGCTGTTATTCTTACCGCCAACTCTAACCTGGCTAGAGAACTTCGCGGTTTACGGAACGGACAACCTGGCTGTCTCGCTGGCTGTAGTTGCCACCCTCCGACTCATAAATTAGATGAACCAATAAGGACGCCGGCGAGAAAAACTAGCCCTCCGCCGACAATGACCTGCAACGCGGAGATCCAGGCTTTCATTTCAAAGAAGCGGTAGCGAATGTAGGCAATGACTAGGAGTTCTATGCCCACGACCAAGTAGGCTAGGGTTAGGGCGGTGTGAATGTTGCCGCTCAAGAAGGGCAGGGTATGAAATATGCCACCCAGAAAAGTCATGGCGCCGATTATCATGCCGCGGCGTACAGGCCGTCCGCGACCGGTAAGTTCGCCAGTGTCGCTTAAGCCTTCGGCAAAAGCCATTGAGATTCCAGCACCGACGGCAGCCGACAGGCCGATGACAAAAGCAAAGTGCGGTTTATGGGATGCGAAAGCAGCGGCAAAGATTGGCGCCAAAGTTGAGATCGAGCCGTCAATCAAACCAGCCAGACCCGGTTGAACAGTTTGCAGAACGAAGCGATTGTATTCTGCTTCAGTCCGCGGTGTTTTACCGCCAAGCTTAATCGGCCAAGAAAATGGGTTAATATCTGTCATAAAAATTGCTGGGGCGAACGATGGGTCTTGAACCCACGACCTCCGGGACCACAACCCGGCGCTCTAACCAACTGAGCTACGTTCGCCTCGTCGGAACTTGCGGTTTTGTCTCGTTTTGCCAAATTGGCAAAAGCTTCGACCTGAACCTATGTTCCTCCTCTCAATTTTACAAGCAGCAATGCTTGGCTTGCAAAATTGGTTTAGACCAAAGACGCCGTAATTGTATCACCAACAGAGGTGATTACCTAGCTATTCTTAATTTCTTTATTACTCTAGCGAGACCCGAGAGCCCAATCTCAGGCGGTACGTCGGTTTCCTCAACACGTTCACCAAATCTGTCATATCTTTTTATAGCCGGAACAACTTCTTCAGCAACTCGGCCATTACTGTAAACTAGCATCCCATCGATGTGGGCGGGCGCAAAACTCTCGGCACGCGGTAGAAGTGTGCCCTCGAGTCTAAGTTGTTCTCCAACTCCAGCCATTTAAGTTAATGATAACTATAATCTGTTTATATAAAAAGTGCGGAATTAACAATGGTACCCCGGGCAGGACTTGAACCTGCGACCTTGAGCTTAGAAGTCTCCTGCTCTATCCAACTGAGCTACCGGGGCTTGGTGCGGGTGGAGGGAATCGAACCCTCATCCTGAGTTTGGAAAACTCATATACTAGCCGCTGTACGACACCCGCTCGTCAAAGCACGGCTTAAGCCTATACCGCTCCTCTTAATTCTACAAGGTAGAGAGTACACTGAGAATAGAAAGGGGAGAATTATGGATAAAGATTTTTTGGTGGTTACAACCACCACAAACGACATACCAGGCTACAAAATAACCAAAGTCTACGGCGAGGTTTTTGGCCTGATAGTCAGGAGCCGCAACCTATTTAGTAATATCGGAGCGGGCTTCCGCACGGTTTTTGGAGGAGAAGTTCGTGGCTACACCAAGCTTTTGAGTGACAGCCGCGAGCAGGCCATTGAGCGAATGTGCGAAGAGGCTAAGTCGAGAGGCGCCAACGCTGTTGTCGCTATGAACTTCGATTCTGGCGGCATGGGCAATATCATGAACGAGGTCGCCGCTTACGGCACGGCCGTCAAAGTCGAAAAAATCTAAGCTTCGTGAGCAATAGTGATGTGGGCACCGAGCGAATTAAGCCGCTCGGCCAAATCTTCATACCCGCGGTTGATCGTATAAATATTACGCAACATCGATGTGCCTTCGGCAGCCATCATGCCTATTAAAAGAATCACTGCTGGTCGTAAGCCACTCGGTGCCACCACCTCGCCGGCCCGCCATTTAGTTGGACCATTAATAAAAACGCGGTGCGGATCAGCCAGCTCAAGATCGACGCCGATCTTCTTCATCTCGGTATACATCAGTGCCCGGTCTTCGTAAACCCAGTCATGAATCAAGGTGCGGCCCTTGGCTACCGCGGCAATTGGCACAAAGTAGGGCAGGTTATCGATATTGATTCCTGAACCTCCCGCCAGAGGGTGTAGTTTTTCCTCTGGCGCCTTAAGCTCGCCGTTATGTTTATAGATTGTAATATCCGCTAGGTCAGCATAGCCATTGTCAGATTTGTATGGCTCGCTGAGTTTTATGCGCAGCCCCATCATCTTAAGTTTGAGCAGTTCCAAATCAAGAAAATCAATCGGCGCTCGCTTGATGGTGATCTGCGAGTTGGTTGTAACGGCTGCTGAAATAAATGTCATGGCTTCCACTGGATCTTCGGTTGGCGTATAGCTTACATTTCGTTTAATGGTTTTGGTGCCGCGGATTTTCAGCGTTGGTGTGCCAATGCCCTCGATTTTAACGCCCAGTTTCTGCAGGAAGAAACAGACATCCTGGACCTGGTAGTTGGCGCTGGCCTGTTTAATAATGGTCTGGCCTTCGATTCGCGCGGCAGCCAGTATGGCATTCTCGGTCGCCACGTCGCTCATTTCATACATGACTACTGGCGAAGTCGGTAACTTGCGGCGGACAGAGATTTGGTAATGGCCATTATGGGCTTCGATCTGGGCGCCAAATTCAGCTAGGGCATAAATATGCGGGATGATTGTCCGCCGGCCCAGTTCGCAGCCGCCGGCATAGGGAATTTTAAATTCGGAATGTTCATGCATTAGCGCTCCGGTCAGCAAAATAACGATGCGAGTTTTACGGGCAGATTCTTTATTCATTTGATCGAGCCTGAGCGTAGTTGGTGGTTTGATTTCCAGCTCATTGCCAGGCAGCCACCGGATATGGACTCCGATGCTAGTTAAGACTTCGATGATCCGGTTCACTTCTTCAATTCTTGGCACGCGTTTAAGCCGGGTGGTGCCGTGGTTCAAAAGGCTGGCGCAGAGCAGGGCGACTGCGGCGTTTTTGGAAGTTTTAACTTCGATCTCGCCGGATAGCGAATGGCCGCCTTCAATCTGAAGGTTAATGCCGCTGCTACCCAAAGAGATAATCTGCTTATTAAGTACTCTGCTAATACGACCGATTGTCTCCAGGCTGAGGTTTTGTTTGCCGTGCTCCATACGGTTGACGGCCGACTGGCTAGTGCCGAGCTGCCTGGAGAATTCTGCCTGAGTTAGGCCCTTCTCTTGTCTAATCTGTGCAATCAATTGGCCTATTTGCTGGTTTGTTTCCTGCATTTGCCTCAATAGCTTACCACATATGGTAAGCCCCCTCAATCTCTCTTAATCCTTACCGAGTGGCTTTAGGTGAGTAGTGATACAATAATTTAATGATCTAGCTACCTCAACTTCACGAAATATATAAAGTGAAATAGAGGAGTTATTAAAATGGACGATAAACAAGTAGCGGCGCTAATCGCCGGCGAGGAAAAAAGGCAACGTGAGGGCTTAGAGCTAATCCCCTCTGAGAACTATGTCAGCCGGGACGTGCTCAATGCTTTGGGCAGTGTTTTTACTAATAAATACTCCGAGGGTTATCCAGGCAGGCGTTATTACGGCGGCCAAGACTTTACGGATAAGGTCGAGACGCTGGCTATCGAGCGGGCAAAAAAACTGTTCGGTGCCGACCACGCCAATGTCCAGCCACATTCCGGGGCGCCAGCTAACATCGCGGTGTATTTTGCTTGGCTGGAGCCAGGCGACACAGTTTTAGGGATGAGGCTCGACCATGGCGGACACCTGACCCATGGGCATCCGGTTACTACTATGGCCAAACTTTACAACTTCGTACGCTACGGTATCAAGGACGTAGAAACTGGCGAGATTGATTACGACGAGATGCGTCGCGTTGCCCTCAAAGAAAAACCTAAAATAATCCTGGCCGGCTTCTCTGGCTATCCACGCAACTTGGACTACGCTAAGTTCGCTGAAATCGGCAACGAGGTTGGTGCTCTGCTGATGGCTGACATGGCTCACATAGCTGGCTTGATTGCCGGCAAAGCCCTGCCGAACCCGTTCGATTTTGGGTTCCAAGTGATCACGACTACTACGCACAAAACTCTGCGCGGTCCGCGCGGGGGTATGATCTTGACGAAGGGCACGGTTGGCAACCCGCTTAAACCGGTCGAGAAAACGCTAGAAAATCTGCCCACGTTGATTGACCGTGAAGTTTTCCCAGGCTTCCAGGGCGGCCCGCACATGAACAACACAGCTGCCAAAGCCATAACTTTTGGAGAAGCTCTTAAGCCAGAGTTCAAAACTTACGCTAAGCAAATACTCGTTAACGCTAAAACACTTGCCGACGAAATGATGAGCCGCGGCTTTAAACTGGTGACTAACGGTACCGACAATCACTTGATCATGGCCGATGTCCACACTAGCTTTGGGGTAGATGGCAGGGAAGTGCAGGATATTCTTGATAAGATCGGCTTATCCGCAAACTGCAACTCTATACCCAACGATGTTCTGCCGCCGTTTCGACCTAGCGGACTGAGGCTCGGCACTCCAGCCATGACTACTCGTGGTTTAAAAGAAAAAGACATGGCCCAAATTGCGCAGTGGATGGCCCAAGCTATCAAGAATCGTAAAGACGATAAAATACTTAACAAGTTAAGTAATGAAGTCCGGGAGTTCAGCCTAAAATTCCCATTACCCAGCGACCAGTAAGCAGACTCATTCTCCGATAGGGCGTGTTTTGTTTGAAGAACTTCTTTACAATGTCAAGCTTATGCTTGCAAAATCTTTTAACAAGAGAATAATTGTCGATATATGACAAGAGTCGAGACCAGTCCCGAAATTCTTGAAGCGAAAAAGAAGCTCGAAGCTATCTTTGCCATAGGACAAATAGCCTTGAATTTGGAGAACGAAGCCTCGCAGTTACGCCGGGTCCTTCGGCAGTCCGGTGAGCATGACGGCAATGGCATGATTACTGTTTTTGAAGCCCCGGATTTGCACTACTTACTTCTTAGACCACCGGATAAGAGGATTATTCGACTTGAAAAGCTGGCTATTGATGGCTCCGTGGACTATCTCATAGATTGCGACGAGGGCGCTACAGAGGCTGAGTTTAGGAGATCGTTAGCACTGGACAGGATGGGGAGCACCGTTTTTCTTGGCGATGCAATAAAGACTGACCATTTGGCCACGGGCCTATGGGTCTATGACATCGAGCACCAAAGGAGAGCCGCTATTGGAAGCGATGGCCACATCAATATTATCTCTGAGCAGGAGGCTACAGAGAAACTACGTCCCTATAAAAGATCCTAAGGCAGAAGTTCGGGTTCCTGCTCGAGCGTGACGCCAAACATTTGCTGAACTTTGTCGACAATTTTTTGCTTGAACTTTATAAGGTCGGCTGTTGAGCGGGCGTGTTCGTTGATCAAAACCAGAGCCGTTTTGTCACTGGTGGCCATACCGGTCTCTGAATCGTGAACACCTTTGAAACCGGCTTGCTCTACTAGCCAACCGGCTGACAGTTTCACCTTATCGCTTTCTGGCCAACCTTTAATTTCCGGGTACTGTGCTTTAAGCCGGTCAAATTTTTCGCTGTCTACAAAGGGATTAGTAAAAAATGAACCGTTGTTGGCGACTTTTTCCGGGTCGGGCATCTTGGACGTTCGGATGGACATCACCGCCTCGCGGATAGTTTGGGGCGTGAACTCGGCAACCTTATGCTCATCCAAATAGTCCTGTAGAACTTCATAAAACGGCGGCTTAGGGTTGCCCTTTTGTAGTTTTAAAACTATTGAGGTGATAATAAAGCGGCCCTTGTCGGCGCCCTTAAAACGGCTAGTCCGATAAGCGAATCCACAAGCGTCTTTGGGGATACCAACAAAGCAATTTCGCTCGGTATCGAAAGCCTCAACGCCAACAAGCGTGTCTGTTAAATCGCCCCCATAAGCCCCGATATTCTGGACTGGTGCAGCGCCAACCGTGCCTGGGATCAATGACAAATATTCAACACCGGTTAAGCCTTTGCCAACCAGCCACTCCACGGCTTTATCCCAGTTCTCGCCCGAAGCTAGCCGGGCAGATAAGCTTGCGTCATCTTCCGCCACAACCTCACGGCCCATAATTCGGTCGACGATGATCAGGCCTGGATAGTCGCCGTCGCTCCAGATTATGTTGCTGCCGCGGCCAATTACGATAAATGGCAAGTTGCGGTCCTTGGCCCATTTTATTAGCTCGGGCACATCGTTGTCTTGGGTAGCCTCTGTCAAATAACGAGCCTGGCCGCCCAGGCGCATTGTTGAATAGTCGGCCAAAGAAACGTTCTCGCGGATAGCTTGCATCTCAAGCTTTATTATAACTTGGTCTAGCTCTACGGATGGTATAATTGGATTTAAGCAATGGGAAAACAAAACTCGGCTAGGCCGTATCAAAAACTGGGTAGGCATCTGAAAGCTTTGCGAACGAGGTCCGGCGAAAGCCTGGCCGAGGCCTCTGGTGCCGTTGAAATCGATGTTATGGAGCTGGCTAGTTTCGAGCTGGGCGACCGCCGTCCAGCCGAAGACGTCTTGCTGCTTTTGATCAGCCATTTCGGAGCTGCAGACAACGAGGCCGTACAGCTTTGGGAAGTGGCTGGCTACGGCTCAACAAAGATTCCCGAGCCAGCCAGCGCCAACCAGCCGCTAGCCCAGGAGGCCAAAGGCAACCCAGTATTGTTCACGGACGTTGTTGATATCCTGGTCAATAACTACGGTGTAATGATGAATTTTATGCAAAATGGCGGCCCAGGTTCCGCACCAACCAGTGTTGCCCGTGTCGGTATGAGCCGCGAACACGCCAAAAGTATTCTTCAGATCTTGCGAAATACGTTGGATCGAACCGAGCAACCCCAGGCCAGCTCTAAAAATCCGCCAACCAGCAGCCAAAACTTGTAATCTGTTAGGATAACTCTTGTACAGCCCCGTTAGTTCAACGGATAGAATGCTAGCTTCCGGAGCTAGTGATGTAGGTTCGATTCCTGCACGGGGTACCAGCTTATGATCCCGCAGTTTTAATATATGCTTTGGTTTATAATGCGCGTCTATAAAGAAGGAGGCGCGTATGAGCAAAACGGATAAGTTTTATCTGTTAAAATTGGGATGGTCCGTAACGAGCCCGCGTAGCTCAGTGGATAGAGTACTTGGCTTCGAACCAAGGGGTCGCAGGTTCAAATCCTGCCGCGGGTACCACCTTAATCAACGATTGATTAACAGGGGTGGATGTGCTAATATTCGGTGGCCTGTTCGGCCAATTTTGTAAGTCGGGCCATTAGCTCAGCTGGTTAGAGCACCTGCCTCTTAAGCAGGGTGTCCGGGGTTCAAGTCCCCGATGGCCCTCCAAATTTATGAAAATACTTAACGGTAGCGAATTAGCCGGTTTTATAAAGGAGCGCCACGCTTCTCAGGTGCGGGCTTTGAGATCTAAAAAAATATTTCCCAAGCTGGCGATCGTGCAGGTTAAGGATGATCCAGTCATCAACACCTACATCCGGCTCAAAAAACAGTATGGTGCGGACATCGGGGTTGAGGTTGAAGCCCACCAAGTCGCCCAAGCTCAGGTGCCCGGCCTGCTCAAAAAGCTTAACGATGATCCATTAATACACGGCATCATTGTTCAATTGCCGCTAAGCGACCCCTCGAAAACCGATGAAATTGTCGATCAGGTAGCTTCCGAGAAAGATGTTGATGCGCTTGGCGCGCGGGCCAAATTCGATCCAGCCACCCCGATGGCTATCCTTTGGCTGCTTAGCGGCTACAATATCAATCTTACTGACAAGCAAATCCTGATTGTCGGCCATGGCAAACTGGTCGGGACGCCGTTAAGCCGAATACTTATAAAATCCAAGCTAGATGTCAGTGTTGCAGATGAAAATACCAAGGATTTGGCCAAAAAAGTATTAACCGCCGATATCATCATTACGGCCACTGGTAGCCCGGCCATACTTAACGCCGACATGATCAAGCCGGGAGCGGTGGTGGTAGATGCCGGTGTGGCTAGCGAATCCGGCAAAACCGTTGGTGACCTGGCGCCTGATGTCTATAGGCGCGACGATCTGACCATCACGCCTCACAGGGGTGGAGTTGGTCCGCTAACCGTCTGTGCTCTGTTTGAAAATGTTATTCGTGCGGCTAGCTTAAAGACTTAACGACTTCTTTAAACTGGTTACCGCGGTCTTTATAATCTTTAAAGAGTCCAAAACTGGCGCAACCTGTCGAAAGCAGAACCACATCGCCGGGCTGGGCTTTGGCTCTGGCCTCGGCCACGATGTCCGGCATTTTTTCCAGGCCTTCAGTAATGTTTGTAAAGTGGCGGTCGCGCAGTAACTGAGCGATTTTTGGTCCTGTCTTACCGATGGTAATGACGTGCCGGACGCGGTCTTTGCCAGCGACCTCATCAGCCAAGTGGTCAAACGGGATGCCCTTATCCGAACCGCCCAAGATAATTACAGCCGGTTGGCTGAAGGCTTGTAGGGCGACGATGGCCGTGTCAGGTGTCGTGCCGAAAGAATCATCGTAATAACTGACATGGTCGAGCTCGCGAACAAACTCTAATCGATGTTCCAAACCAGAGAAACTAGTCAGAACCTGACGCATCGGCTCAACATCTTGGCTGATCTGCCAAACAGCCGTGATTGCGGCGCAGACATTCTGCCAATTATGTTTGCCGATTAGTTTAAGCTCGCTGGTTTTTATAATTTCGGTTTCGTCTTGGCCGATCACAATCGTGCTATCCTCTTGGACTCGAGCGCCCGGCGGGGCAAAATAGGGGATCTTTACACCTGGCGAATGGCCAGCGATCTGTTCGGAGTGCTCGTTGCCCGCCAGATAGATGGCAATATCCTCTTTGGTCTGGTTGGCAAACAGATTGGCTTTGGCGTCTACATAGTCGGCCATATCGGGGTGCCAGTCCATATGCTCTTCGGCGATCATCAGGCAGACGCCGATGTGCGGGCTATGCGAGGCTGGCTTAAGCTGGAAATTAGCCAGCTCCCAAACTACCCAATCGTCCGGTTTGATTTTTGGTAGTAGGTCTAAAATAGGCGTGCCTATGTTGCCGCCCAGGTGAACGGTCTTGCCGGCAGCCTCCAACATTTTGGCTATGAGGGTAGATGTAGTGCCCTTGCCCTTTGTGCCAGTTACGCCAACGATGTTTTTGCAAGGGCAATTTTCAAAAAATATATCGTAAGCGGTGGTGGCTTTTGACCAAAAACCATGATCATCGCCAAAAGCCTTTCGCAGATTAAAATAGGCCGTTGGCTGATATACAACCTTGTCACAGTCTTTTATACCGTCCAGGTAACTTAGGTCTTGAACCTGCCCGCCAAGTCCAGACGGCGCTTTATTAGCTAAAAAATGTACCTTAACTTTGTCGGACTCGGGTGGGAAATTATCTTGTGTTGATTCATTAACTATCAGGTAGTCGTGCTCTGGGCCAAAAAAGCGAAAGGCACTTTGTGCCTCGAGCCCCCAGCCGACAATACCGATTTTCATATCTTTATTCTACCTCAATAGAGTGCTTGCGGTGTTCTCCAATTAGCGTATAATCAACCTTCGGAATTCACAAACACAGATGACACAGACAATATTCGACAACCAGCCTTTCGGTTTGCGCCAAGGTCCTGATGGCCAGCCTATGAACGTCGGGCCGCTAACTGCGGATTCAGTTGACGAAGCTAGCGTGGCGCCCGCTGGAACAGACGCTTTCTCTAGGGGAACTCGCCCCTTAAGGCCGGATATTGTCAGAATCTCCAAGAGCCTAGACAACATAGAGCTGGAAGGCGGAGCTTCGGAAATAGCGAGGCCTTCCTACATTGACTACGTTGAACTCGGACTCGCAGCATCAGGACTGTATTTTGCCAGCAAACAAAGAAAACATTGATTCGCCGGATAGATTTTATTCAATAAAAAACTGATACTTGCAAGTATCGCTGTAGTTCGGTATAATCTCCGCATTAAGTGTTGCGCGGAGTGATCTGCTGCACCTTAGCACGTGCTTCCAAGCGCGATCTGACAATTCGATGTAGATTCCCAGCAAACTTCAATAGAATGGCCGAATCTTGGCCAGAGTGCCGCGGCCAGCAATCCGCGGAGCAGTACCCCGCAACACCCGTCCTCCGTGACGGGCTTCTCCGACAAGGTGCGGGCGGGGTGCTCCCTCAGCCGTGGGTCCCGCCCGCACTCATACTGAGTCTGAAAGACTCTTCGTTGTGTTCGTCGTCCTTGCCTTTCGGGGAGGCGATGGAGCTCAGCGAAGCTACAAGGGGAAGGACCCCCGGTTCTCTCCTTGGCTCCTCCAAAAGAGGTGAACAACGGCAGGGCGGCCGGACTCCAAAACTTCTGCGGAAGCGGAGGAGTTCGGCCGTACCTAACTGTTTGCAAAGATCCCTCCGATTTGCGGCTCGGAGGGGGCAGTGGGCTGGTCGGCTGAAGAGCCGTACTGGGTCCCAGCGGCCCGCGCGCAGTCGGCACTCGCCGGCCAGCCCTTACTTCTACATCAATTTCATCAACAAAGCCTCCTTCGGGAGGCTTTTCTAATACCTCAAAAATAATTGTAAGAATTCCTACAAAGGTGTTAAGCGCACATAAAACTCTTGACATATTATTATGCTTGTGTTAGAGTAATCGTATCCTCGCTATATGGCGATGAGGTGTACGAACCACTAGGGAGGGCAGAGTAGAGACTCTAGCCTTTATACCTGTGGCCGGCAGAGGAGTAACCTTAACAATTTGAAAGTTTGTGAAAGGACAAAATATGATTTGTTCGATATTCGCAAACTAGATAGTTATGGGACTTTAAGTTCGTTGGCGCTTTTACAGCGACAGCGGTTCGTCCCATAATCGACTACCAAGTTCTTAATTTTCTCCCGACCTATTTGACAGATAGGGTATCGAGGCGGTTACTGCCGCTTGGGTACCCTATCCGTCTTGGAAAGGATCGGCGTAGGCCTCGCCGGTAAACCCACTGATCACCAGGGAGGTGCTCAGATGAAGGCCCCAAGTAGAAAGTCGCGGCTCTTGATCACCCTCCTGGTGATCTTGGGTCTTGCGATCGTCTTCGCTGGCGGCTTCGGCACGCCAGTGAGCTCGGCTCACGCCAACCCGATGAGCGTTCAGACGTTTCTCGGATCGGACGCAGCTCAGCAACCGACCGCTACCGGAGACCTTTTCCGGTTCATCCCCAGCGGCATTGACTCGCATAACGCGGCCCATGCCGCTAGCGAGGTCGTCAACTATGCCGAGCAGAACCCGCTCTACGGGCAGGCTCTGGCTCAGCAGACCGGCGACGCGTCGTTCAACCCGCACAACTACAAGGCGGATGGCTACAGGGCGCACGCGCCCTTCGGCTCGTCCAATTCTGCTGCGGACATCAACGGTTCGGTCGTTCCTATGGCCGACCACGGTGGCAGCCAGGCCGTGAAGGTCGTGGCGGTCATCAACATCCGTACACATCGCATCGCCTATGTGATGGTGCGCTGCGGGAACCTTCGGATGTTCCACGTGATTCCTATCCCGTGGAAGCCGATCCATGTGGGCGTCGTCCTGCCGATCAACCGCAAGGTCGTGAAGCAGGCGAGCATTACTTGTCCGTCAGGACAGGTGGTGACTGGCTCGCTGGTCGTCACCGTTAAGGGGGTCATCTACGGTCGGACGTACGGACAGGTGCAGGGCGCTGCCAAGATCTGGATCAAGGTGCAAACCGACATCAAGGTCAAGGCCGTCCTCACTCTCAGGTGCGGCCCGTCGCCTATACAGCCGACGGCGCCGATCTACATCGGCAAGTCCTGTGTGGCCGCGGACGACAGCCAGCTCGCTGGCGGTTGCCCGACGAACACGTTCCACTTCGATACCACAACCAGCGACGGCAAGTCGTTCCCGAACGTGGTGTACAACCCCGATCCGGGCAAGGACTATGTCATCGCCGGGCAGTGCACGGTGGGGAGCACGGTTCGGTCAGTCGAGCACGATGTGCCTGGCTGGCAGCCGGCCTCTGGGACCAACAAGGACCAGACGGTCAACTGCACGCCCACCGGTGCTTGGATCAGCTTCAAGAACCAGGAAGTGCCAAACACGCCTCCGCCGCCTTCAACTCCGACGCCTCCGGCGCCGAAGAACGGAACTCCGGGTGCCGGTAGCGGCACTACAGGTTCTGGTGGCGGCACTAGCTCTGGTGGATCTGGCAGCTCCGGCGGCCAGCTCTGCACCAAGTCCGACGGCACCATCGGTCACATCGATCAGTTCGATCACTGCACGTAAAAGAACAAAGGTAGTCGGGGGCGCTCACCCAAAGTGAGCGCCCCTAGGCTGCCGATTGACTCTCCGCGTTATACGCGGATCGAGACATCGGCAGCCTTCTCCTAACTCTTAAAGTCGAATAACTATCTAGTTTGTAACTACTAAATTTAATCAAGGTTTTTTCCAGAAAGGAGAATCCCATGCGTTTTAAACTTGCTTTAGCTGGTTTGATGTCTGTGTTCGCACTAGCCATCTTCCCAACTGCGGTATTTGCTGGCTACACGCCCGCAAGCCGTCCAACATTCCAGTGCATTACGCCCACTAACTGCCCAGGAGCTAACTACGTTGTTTTCAACTCGTTCACTAATGCTCCTAACTACGGTGATGAGCGGGCTTTCTTTGACGCCAAAGACGCTGCCATTACCAGTCCCGGTGGCTACCAAGATAGCGTGCCCGTACGTGATGGTGAGCGTGTAGAAATGCGCGTTTACGTTCACAACAATGCCAACCCTAACACCATTGGCGCTACGGCTGCTACGGCTCACAACACTACCATATTGGTGCTGTTGCCTACCGGTGCGGCTCGTACCACTCAGGAAGCTGGCGCTCAAATTACAGCCAGCAACGCCAACCCAAACTACGTGACTGACACAGTTGATCTGACTGCCGGTACTCCATTTACGGTAGCCCTAGACACTAGCTCGCCAGTAATGGTTACTTACCGTCCAAACGGAGTAGGTGACTACGTTACCAACACCTTGCCCAACGTAACCTTCAGTGGTACCAATAGTTGGACTTCAAATGTGGGTGATTGGCATGGTTGCTTTAACTACTCCGCTGTCATTACATTCACAGCTATAGTTCACGTACCTACCACACCTACACCACCCGTCACTACTACTACCAAAACTTTGCCGAACACTGGCGCTGGCGACATTCTAGGCATTTTTGCCGGTGCGTCTGCTGTCGGTACGGCCGGCCACTACTTTGTAGCCCGCCGCCGCCGCTCCTAAGACCCTGTGGACAAGCCTTGCCCAAAAGCCAAAATTGTGCTAGGGTGGGTTTAGTCCTAAAGAGTAATCGTGACTGACCGCTCTTAAACAAAAAATCTAAAAACCATTAATCCCTCGACAGTCTTTTTGTGGTGGACAAGAGACTCGAGGGATTTTTGGTGCCTTTGAACCGTAGTTCTGATAAACTTCTATCTGTTAGGACTGTCGTGCGGTCCCATCGTCTAACGGTTAGGACACCAGGTTTTCATCCTGGCAATAGGAGTTCGATTCTCCTTGGGATCACCATGCGTTATTGATTTTGGAGGAAGGCTAAGTGAAAGTGAAAGCTTTGTCTCCTGGTGGAGCTAAGCGGAAACTGTAGCTTTAGCCTGACGAAGGACACCGGGTTTTCATCCCGGCAAGAGGGGTTCGATTCCCCTTGGGGTCACCAGTTATAAAATGCATCGCTCGGGAATAGCAATCAGTAGTGGTTTTAAGCCGCATAGGCTAAGTGGTGAAGTTTCTAGTAAACTGTAATAAGGAAATGGTGGGCTTTAAAATAATTCAAGACGTAGAGCTTCGAGGCAAGCGTGTTTTGCTGAGGGCTGATTACAACGTGCCGACCAAGGGTGGGCGGATTGAGGACGATTTCCGACTCCGAGAGTCGCTTTCAACTATTAACTACATCCTTAAACACGGCGCCAAAAATTTGGTTATAATTTCACACCTTGGCCGGCCCAAAGGCACTGAGGCAGATCTGTCGCTTCGACCGGTGGCTAAGCGGCTGGGCGAACTTTTGGGCAAATCGGTTCAGTTTGCGCAGGATTGTGTAGGCGAAAAGGCTAGCCAAGCTGTAGCTGAGCTGCCAGCCGGCGGGGTGCTAGTTTTAGAGAATTTACGCTTTCACCCAGAAGAAGAAAAAAATGATCCGGCCTTCGCTGAAGCGATCATCAGCGCGGTGACTCCCGATATCTTCGTTCAGGATGGCTTCGGCGTAGTTCACCGGGCGCATGCCAGCACCGAAGCCATAACTAAATTTCTGCCATCGGTTGGCGGCCTACTGCTGGCTCATGAAGTCGATGTCATTACGCAGGCTATGGCCAAACCGGAGCGTCCGCTGACAGCAGTGATAGGCGGTGCCAAAATTGCCGACAAAATAGACGTTATTAAGAGATTCATAGATTTAGCCGACTGTGTAGCTGTTGGCGGCGCGCTAGCTAACGATTTTCTGGTCGTCGAAGGCATTAAGGTTGGCGCCAGCCTGATAGATTCTTCAAGCCTGGACCTTGCCCGGCAAGTTCTAGCCCAGGCTCGTAAAGCGGAGAAAAATCGGGCTTTTAATTTTCTTGTGCCAGTTGACGCGGTAGTTTCTACACGCAGCAATGGTCATGCTCCGACCCGAGTCGTTGATCTAGTGGGCAACGGTTTGGCCGGTTCTATGTATTATCCTAAAAAACCGCCGATTCGAGCTTTCAGCTTAGCGGCCGGCGAGCAGATTCTAGATATTGGTCCAGCCAGTGCGGCCCAGATTGCCGGTGCTATTAAGCTCAGCCGTACAGCTATCTGGAGTGGCACGCTAGGCATGGCCGAGGTTCCCGGCATCGCCGGAGCAGAAGCGCCATTCGGTCACGGCACGCGCACGGTTGTCCAGGCTATCATCGGTGCTAGCAATCAACACGCCCACAAGCCGTTTTCGATTGTTGGCGGCGGCGACACGGCGGCCTGGGTTCAATCCAAAGACTTAGTCTCTGATTTTAACCACGTCTCAACCGGCGGCAGCTCCAGCCTGGAACTTATGGCCGGCCACAAGCTGCCAGGTATAGAGGCGCTAGAGAAGAAATAATGTACAATAAGCTTAAAGGTTTTTGAGTGGGGAAATGAAGAAAATCCTGATTGTCGGCAATTGGAAGATGCATCTCAACGCGTCTCAGTCTAGCTTACTCGTGCACCGGCTGGAAGAACGCATCCCTATCCATAAAGACATTGAAGTAGTTTTAGCGCCCAGTATGCTGGTGCTGCAGCCGTTATCCATCCAAGTTGATCGCCGTAAGTTTCGCTTAGCAGCCCAGAACGCCTATCAAAAAGACGAGGGTGCATATACGGGCGAGGTCAGCTTCACGATGCTGCGAGACCTAGTCCATTACGTCATTGTCGGCCATAGCGAGCGGCGACATATTTTTCACGAAGACCTGCCAATGGTTCGCGACAAGCTAGCCGCGGCCGTGCGTAATGAGATCACGCCGATTTTATGTGTTGGCGAGACCAAGCAAGAAAGAGAAGAAGGCGAAACCAAGCAGGTTTTACACGATCAGTTGATGAGCGCTTTGTCCAACTTAACGGCCGGCGAAGTCCGTCAGCTGGTAATAGCCTACGAACCGGTCTGGGCCATCGGAACCGGCGATATTGCCAAGCCCGATCAAGTCCGCGCGGCTGTAGATTATATTCGGACTTACGTTGAGCATATTTTTGGCGACAAAGTGGCCAAAGGCATAAGAGTGCTTTACGGCGGCAGTGTAACGGCTGATGTGATTCACGGTTTTTTAAATATTCCGGGTATCAACGGTTTTCTGGTCGGCGGTGCTAGCATCAACTACGAATCATTCACTGCGATTGTAAATTCAGCCCATCGCTGGCAGCGCGATGAAGGAGATATCTAGATGCCTGAAGATAACATAGTTCAGCCGACTGTCATCAATCCTGGTCAGCCAATGGCTTCTCCGCCCGAGCCAGCCGCGCCAATTGGCAAGAGAATTACTATCACCGACGGCGACGCGCCAGCCCCGACTGCAGCGGCTGTACCCGCACAGCCCGCACCAGAACCGCCAAAACCGTCCGAAGCACCCATAGCACCTGTCATGGCGGCACCAATCTCACCAGAGCCTACAACCTCTCAGCCGGCAAGGCCTTCCAATGTTCAAATGACTGGCGCCATAACATCGCCGCCAAGGCCTGGCGATGTCCCGAAGTTCGGCGAGCTTCAGCCGAAGATCGACGCCCATCCGCTATTTTCTGGCGCCAAAGAACCGGCGCCCAAGCGGCCGCGTCGCGGTATGCGCAAGTTAGCCTGGCTTATTGGCTTTTTGCTGGCTGTTATCATTGCCCTTTATTTATTAGTTGATGCTGGTGTTGTTAAAGGCGCTTCGCATCTGCCATTCCATGTCTTCAAGCAACCAGTTGCCGCAACTGCGCCAGTCATTACTCCATCCGCGACTAGCTCAACTACAGCCGACCCTTACGCTGGTTGGAAAACCTATTCGTCAAAATACGTTACCTTTAACTTTAAATATCCGAACGACTGGGCTATTAAGGCTGGTCCTAATACAGATTCGGCCAGCCAAGAAGCGATAGAGATTGATTCACCTGTAGCTAATGGTTACTACTTTGCCTTAGAGTTTAGTCGGGGCAAAGCCACCGAAGTTTATCAGAATTTTTTAGGTAGTGCGCCGTGTGAATCTATATCCGGTTCAAGCCTGTCTGGAAAATACGGGAACCAAAGCCTTTTGCTTGTAGCACCCGGGCTGCGGAACCAAGTTACCGGTTTAACTGTTGCGACTACCAATGATAGCAGCGGGTGCTCGTTAGGTCTTCTAGATCCATCGGGATTAAATGGAGTTAATAATATAACACTCTCTGCTAACTTGATTGCCCAAGGAGCCTCTTCGGCGGTTAACCAAACCTTGAGTCTAGATACCTATCAAACAAACCTCCAGTATCAAAACATACTCAAAGTGTTCGAATCTATAAATCGGTAGCTGCTAAAATTAAGAGGTGCAGAAGGATCTTTTTGAGGAATTGAACCCAGAGCAAAAACGGGCGGTTCGAACCACGGAAGGCCCGCTTTTGATATTGGCTGGCGCCGGCTCTGGTAAGACCAAAACGCTGACTCACCGGATTGCTTATATCCTGGCAGAGCGTAAAGCCACACCATTTAATATTCTGGCGGTGACTTTTACTAACAAAGCTGCCAACGAAATGCGCCAGCGCACCGCCCGCCTTACTGGCAAAAACCCGGAGGATCGTAATTTTATTCCATTCTTGGGCACCTTCCATAGCATCTGTGTTCGGATTCTGCGGCAGAGCGGGGAGACTACGGGCATTGCTCGCAACTTCGTGATTTGGGATGAGGCCGACAGGGCCGCGGCGCTTAGGCAAGTCAGCCGCGAGCTTGGCCTGGATGAAAAGAAGTTTCCGCCGCGCTTGCTGGCCTCGCTAATTTCCAGTGCCAAAAATGAAATGGTGGCCCCGAGCGAATACGCCGCCACTGCTGGCGACACGCCAGTCGCCAAAGCCGCGTCTAAAGCCTATCCGCTTTATGAGCGATTGCTAAAATCTAGCAACGCTCTGGATTTTGATGACCTGATCGGCAAAACAGTTAACATGTTAAGTAATTCTAAAGATGTTCGCCAAAAATGGCAGAACCAGTTCGCGTATGTGATGATTGACGAGTACCAGGATACCAACGCGGCGCAGTACAAATTGGTCAAGCTACTGACCGGTAAGCACAAAAACATTGCTGTTGTTGGTGACGACTGGCAGAGTATCTACTCCTGGCGCGGCGCCGATTTTCGCAACATCCTAAACTTTGAGAAAGACTACCCGGACTGCACCGTTATTAAGTTGGAACAGAACTACCGCAGTACTAAAAATATTCTGGATGCTGCCCATGCAGTGATCAGCCAAAATCTGCAGCGCTCCGACAAAAAACTTTGGACTGCCGCTGGTGAGGGCTCGCCAATCCAAATCATGGCGGTGTCCAACGAGCGGACCGAGGCCGAAACGATTGCCCGGCGCATCAGAGCGTCCGTTGACAGTGGCCGCCGCTACAACGACTTTGCTATTTTGTATCGCATCAACGCCCAGAGCCGAGCCATAGAAGAAGTTTTTCTGCGCTACGGCTTGCCCTACCGGATTGTCGGCGGCGTGCGCTTTTATGACCGCGCCGAAATAAAAGACATCATTGCTTACCTGCGCTTAATTTATCAGCCGGAAGACCAACCAAGTTTTGAGCGAGTGGTGAACGTACCAACCCGTGGCGTTGGCAGCCGTAGCCTGGAAATTTTCGATGATTGGCGCAATGCTCTCGAGTACAATTTAAGCAGCGCCCTGTTGAATGTCAAAGATTGCGATGGGCTGACGCCTAAAGCTAAAGCTGGCCTCTCGCAAGTAGCCGATATTATCGCTAGTTTTAGAGCCGAGGCCGGTGAGATGAGTGCCGCGGTCCTCTTGGACAAACTTTTGAAAAGACTTAAATATTTGGAATTTATTGACGATAGTACGCCTCAAGGCGAGGCTAGGGTTGAAAATGTACGTGAGCTTTTGAGCGTGACTAGCCAATTTGAAGATGCTGGTCTCGACGACTTTCTGGAAGAGATCGCGCTTATCTCTGATATGGAGCGTCGTAACGACAAGTCGGATTCGGTAACTTTAATGACGCTGCATTCCGCCAAGGGCCTAGAATTCCCCGTGGTCTTCATAGCCGGGCTAGAAGAATCTGTTTTGCCTCACAGTCGAGCGCTCTACGATCCGCAAGAAATGGAAGAAGAGCGCCGCTTGATGTATGTCGGCATGACGCGCGCTCGCGAGGAACTTTATCTTAGTTATGCTACGGAACGGGCGCTGTTTGGTGGGCGGCAGCACAACACGCCAAGCCGTTTTTTGGCTGATCTCGAAGGCCGGGCAGCCAACGAGGCCAGCCAAACGACAGCCGAGATCAAGCTAGACGAAGAACCACATTACGTTCTGGAACTTGCTGAAGGCGATGGTGTCGATCACCAAATTTTTGGTAAAGGCACCGTGCTAGAAGTAGAAGGCGACACGGCTGTGGTCTATTTCAAGGGTAAAGGCGCCAAACGCCTAAATGTAGCTTTCGCGCCTTTGACCAAGCTATAGTTTGATACTTTGGAGCCAATATATTCGGACATTGAGAAAACGGAAGGAGTGAAGGTCAAAAAGCTGGCAGAATCGAGGACCAGCCTGCAAAGGCCGACCGCAGGGAGTTCCGCAGATTCACCTGCTTTTTGGAGTGAGCGACCGTCCAGTTTTTCTCACCGTCCGAGAGGTTTAGGTCACTTTGCCGGCCCAAAGTGACAAGGAGTTTTTGTTATAATGTAACCTGTTTGCTTTAAGCAGCGGTGGGCAGGGAGCCAATTTGTCCGCCAAGTCCTGTTCCCACAAGTCGAAAAGCAACCCCAGATGAAATTATTTAAGCGAAAATTAGTCAAGCGTTACGAGCTGGTGCATAAAGCCGGCCGGCGGCATATTTATGCCAGGCCTTATATAGTGCCGGTTCTTGGGCTGTTGGCCGGAATCGCCATAGTCGGCGGTATAATTTTGAGCCGGCCAAACCTCAACTTGAGGCCTAGCGACTCTCGCATCGTCTTTTTATCCGACAATGGTACCCGTGAAACCTTGGATACTAAAGCGGCGACTGTTGGCGATCTCGTTAAAAAACTACCACTCCATTTGATTCCGCAGGACGTGGTAGAACCATCTCTTGATACCCCGATAGTAGAGGATAATTTCCGTATTAATGTCTATCGCGCTCGGCCGGTCACGGTCGTTGATAATAGCGGTAAAAAAATTGTCACTGTTACGGCCCAACGCAGTGCCCGGGTGGTAGCCGAGAACGCTGGTTTGACTGTCTATCCCGAAGATAACGTTAGTTTTGCCTCAGGCAGCATCTCCGAGAACATCATTGGCGAGAAAGTTGTAATTGATCCCGCCACGCCCGTAGGCCTAACTCTTTATGGGACAGCGCTAACGGTCCGGACCCAAGCTAAAACAGTCGCCGATTTGCTTAAAGAGAAGAACGTTAAACTCAGTGCCAAAGACACAGTCAAGCCGGATCTAAACACGCCAATCAGCGCTGACCTGGCCGTCTCGGTCGTTCGTAATGGCGTTTCGACGGTCACGGTGGAGCAGTCGGTCGATCCACCCGTCCAGTACGTTAACGATTCGTCTCTGAGTTTTGGCGCCACAGCGGTCCGGCAATCCGGTACCGCTGGCAAGGTCGCCATTACTTATCAAATAGATGTCGAGGGCGGTGTCGAAATCAGTCGCACGGTTATCCAGCAGACTACAGTCGTGGCGGCTACGCCAAAGATAGTCGCCATCGGTACGATTGTTGATCTGTCCGGCAACAAGACGGCAGCCATGGCTGGCACTGGTATTGCCAGCACCGATTATGGCTACGTCGACTATATAGTTAGCCACGAATCCGGTTGGTGTTACACCAAAGCCCAAGGTGAGCACTACTGCCCAGCCGAGCCGGATAACGCTTACACTCCATATGGTTACGGTCTCTGCCAAGCCACGCCAGGTTATAAGATGGCTTCGGCCGGTGGCGACTGGGCGACCAACCCGATTACCCAACTGCATTGGTGCAGCGGCTATGCCTATGACCGCTACGGCAGTTGGTATTCGGCTTACGTGCATTGGCTGAATTACCACAGCTGGTAAATAGGTCTGTAGAATATAAAGAGCATGAACTGGCTAGACTGGCTGACGTTGTTTTCCTACATCGCCCTGAATGTGGATATTCTGCTTCAGATAAAACGTATCTATAGGACAAAATCCTCCCGTGACCTCTCACTCTTCGGGATGACGATTCGCTACGTAGCCATTGTCATAATCTTTATAAAGTTCATTTCTCTTTCTAGCTGGTCATTAATAGTCGGCCAAGGCTTAATCGCTATCACCTTCACAGCCTACCTCGTTTTGGCAGTTTCTTATGTACGGTACGCTCGTCGTTAACTAATATCTTGCTACAATTGACTTATGACGGAGATCATGCCAAAAAAGTCACTCGGCCAGCATTGGCTGGAAGATGAATCTACCCTGGAATACATTGCGGGCGCTGCTGATATTGGTCTCAAAGATACAGTCTTGGAGGTCGGACCCGGCAAAGGCGCATTAACTGACTACTTAACCGCTGACGCCAAAAAAGTTATTGCCATCGAACTCGACCGTAATTTGGCTAACCAGCTGGCGGCTGGGGCGCCAAAGAACCTTGAGGTAGTCCAGGGCGATGTTTTGAAGTACAACGTTAAAAAGCTACCGCTGGACTATAAAGTGGTCGCTAATATTCCTTATTATCTAACCGGCCATTTATTGCGTTTGTTCAGTTCTGCTGAAAATCAGCCGGCTCTGATGGTTCTGTTGGTCCAGAAGGAAGTGGCGCAGCGGATCGCTGCCCGGCCTGGCCAGATGAGTATTTTGTCCGTCAGTTTACAGCTGTTCTACGAGCCTGAGCTTGGCAAGGTCGTTCTGGCCGAAATGTTCGCGCCGCCGCCTAAAGTCGACTCGCAAGTAGTGATCTTAAGGCGTCGCCGCACGCCATTATTTAAAAAACTAGACACGCCTAAATTTATGAGGCTGGTAAAGGCTGGCTTCAGCTCGCCGCGCAAGAAGCTGCGCAGCAGTTTAGCTGCCGGGTTGCGGATCGGGGTAGAGCAAGCCGACGAGCTACTTGCCGGCGCCGAAGTTAACGGCGACCTACGGGCCGAGAAACTCAGCCTAGAGCAGTGGTACAAGCTATATATGCAGTACAGTCTTAAAACCGATCTGCGTTCCCTGCTCTAGTCAAAAATACTTGACTAGTTAAGTATCTCGGGCGTAAGCTGAGTGTATGAAAAACACAAGCGTTACGCCCAAGAGCAGTTTTCCTCCCCTACTCTCTTTGACGTATGTTTTACAACAGTCCTCAGATGAGGTTTTGACCAAGGAGGCAGGGGTCAGTCTTAGCCAAGCTAGAATCATGAGTGCCCTTGGCTCTATGCCCGTGTCTCAGCGCGCCGTGGCTGTCAGCCTGCACCAGACCGAGGCTAACGTCAGCCGCCAACTGCATGTTATGAAAAAACACGGCTTGGTGAGCGTCCTTAAAAATAGGCAAGACGGCCGCCAGCGCGACGTCTCTTTAACCCGCAAAGGTGCGGCCCGCTACCAAAAAGCCCGCAAGATATTAATTGCTCAACAGCGTAATTTCCTAAAAACCATGAGTACCGGCGAAGCTGATATTCTGGAATTCGCCGTCCAGAAACTATCCACCAAACTCTAAAACGCGCTGTTGGTTTTTGTTGACAATTTGTGGTATAATACTTATGTTAGTTTGAGAGTTTAGTCAATCGCCGAAACCTTCACAATACAAGCGTCGCACAAGGCGCTGGCGAGAAGCAGCCGGAAGCGTACTGAAGTACGTTGAGGATGCACCGCAGCCAGGCAACGTAGTGCGCCGTTGTAAGCAGCGCGGAATGAGGAATTCATTTCCTAATCCGGCGCTGCGATTGTGAGGTTTCGGGGGCTGATTTTAGCTCGACGTTTGGACCTTAACAAATTTGCACCGCAGGCCGGATTGATCTGCACGTTAGCCGGATCAAACCACTAAATGCAAACGCATTTAATCGCGTAAAGAGTTTTGTAGCCAGCGCTTTTGCGCCAGCTCAGTATTCTTTCGCAACAGTCACAGTTTAATTTCTGTGACCGCGCTTTGAAGTGACTCCAGATAGCTTTCAAGTGCGTCATATTATCTGGACGCTCTGAACATCAGTGGCCCGCTGATATTCAGCTAAGATTGCTGGGCTTTAGCCAGTTTGCTTTGGACTGTTTCTATAAGCTGGTTTAAGAAAATTCAAGCAGTCTAAGCCTGTAGACAGCAAGTTCGTTACCAAGCGGACGAGGGTGCAATTCCCTCCAGCTCCACCAAATGAGCATCAGAGAGATCTGGTGCTTTTTTGTTAGGGCGTGGCTATGTGGAAATTCGAAACGTTATCGCCGGTCACTTGGCCGACGGAATCGCTGGTGAAGGTATAGAGCGGCATGCCCTTGTAAGCATATTGCTTGGAGCCGTCAGAACGGGTGATTACCGTCACATTGGCTGGTAGGGTGCTTGGTGCGCCGGAAGCATCATAGACTGGCCAGCTATACAAGCAGGAACCATTGCAGTTGCTAGTACCGGCAGTGTCAGCGCCGTATGTGTAAAGCGCGTTGCCGCTGGAATCGGCTAGATAGGAGCCGACACTAGAGGCCGTTTTGGTTTGGACGATAGCGCCAGTGCTGGCAGTGGTGCTCGAACCTGGAGCGGCTGGAGCAGTTGTTGGCGATTTATGAAAAATGGCATAGCCACCCCCGCCGATAATGGCCAGAGCTACGATCGCCACTATTACTTTTTTTAACATTTGCTAAGTCCCTTGTTTAAATATGTAGCCCATATTATACACTGCGGCTAAAACGTTTATACTAAAAGTATGAAAGGTCTTCACGGGGGTCAAAGAAGCGCTAGTCTCCTCTTACGAATTGGTCTCGGGGCCGTCTTTCTGTATGCAGCAGTTTCTATGTATAGGCTGCCCAACGATTGGACAGCATACTTCCCGAACTTTCTAGGCAATACCATCTCGCTGGTGACTCTAGTGAAGGTTGTTGCGGTATATGAACTGATTCTTGCGGGATGGTTAGCGAGCGGGAAGTATCTGAAATTCGTTGGGCTTCTGTCTGCTTTGACCTTTGGCGGCATAATAATTTTTAATCTGCATCAAC